>Ga0265297_10001356_pt1 | contig 58319 bp, 71 predicted proteins | sample Munlanlwell13791_FD_192502 | JGI IMG/M metagenome (GOLD analysis project Ga0265297, IMG submission 192502) | Leachate microbial communities from a municipal landfill in Southern Ontario, Canada - Leachate well 137-91 | ecosystem: Engineered > Solid waste > Landfill > Unclassified | place... | reverse complement strand
GGTGGAGGAGGCCGGTACGATTATCTTGCTGAAATGATCGGCGGCCGAAGCACTCCGGCGATCGGAGTCGCCTTGGGTCTTGATAGGATAATCGGCATTTTAAAGGAAAGAGAAATTGGCGCCGAACCGAAAAAAAAGGAAAGAGCCTTTATCGCTCACGTGGGAGACACCGCGCGCCGCAAAGCTTTCGCTTTGATTGACGAGTTTTACAAAAACGGCGTCAAAGTGATTGAAGCGCTGGGCAAAGATTCCCTTCAAACGCAGCTTAAGGTAGCCGATAAAGAAGGCTGTCCCATCGCCCTTATAATCGGGCAAAAAGAAGTTTATGAAGAAACGATCATCGTTCGCGACATGAAGACCGGCGTTCAAGAAAACGTTCCGACGGGAAAAATCGTGGAAGAAGTCAAAAAAAGGTTGCATGGAAAATAAAAACTGCTTATTCTGCAAAATTGCGGCAAAAGAAATTCCTTCCGAAGTTGTTTACGAAGACAAAAAAACATTCGCGTTTTTAGACATTAAGCCCGTTACTCCGGGACACGTTGTCATCATTCCGAAATTTCACGCGGAAAACATCATCGCTCTGCCCGATGAAGAAATTGCTCCGCTTTTCGGTACCGTCAAAAAAATTACGGCTCTTGTCAAAGAAAAACTAAAACCAAAAGGATTTACCATTGGCATCAATCACGGAGAAGTTGAGGGGGTTAAACATATTCACGTTCACGTCATCCCTCGTTACAATGGTGACGGCGGCAGGCCCATTCAGTCTATCGCTCATTTTTCATCGGGAGAGCCTCTTTCCGTTGTAAGAGAGAAGCTTACGCTCTAGCTCTTGCCGAATTTGGGCTTAAATGATATGAATACTTAGCGTTTATGCCAATCACAGTCAAAAAGAAGGAATCAGAATCGGCCGGATCGCTCATTTTTCGCTTTACCAAGAAAGTACAGCAATCGGGCGTTCTTTTGGAAGCCAAGAAAAGAAGGTTTGAAAAAAGAAGCCAAAACGACCGAGCTCGTCATCTCTCCGCTCTTCATCGGTTAAATAAAAAAGCCGAATACGAGAGAATGAGAAAAGAAGGTTTGTTATAATTTCGGACTGATGCTTCTTAAAGAAAGAATAGCCTCTGATTTAAAAACAGCCCTCAAAAACGCCGATAGTTTCCGACTCGGCGTTTTGCGTTTAATCACTTCCTCGCTTCAGAATGAAGCCATCGCGAAACGAACGAAAAGTGAAGAAGGAGATCTTACGGAAGAAGAGGTAATCGCCGTTTTAAAACGCGAAGCTAAAAAAAGAAAAGAATCCATTTTGGCCTACTCGGAGGGAAATCGTTCGGACTTGGCCGAGCAAGAGGAAAGAGAACTTAAACTGATCGGAGAATATTTACCCGCCGAACCGAAAAGAGAAGAAATAGAAGAAGCAGCAAAAAAAGCGATTGATTCGGGCGCCAAAGATTTTCCTTCGGTTATGAAAATCGTCATGGCGGAATTTAAGGGAACGGCGGACGGAAAAGTTGTCTCCGAAGTGGTTAAATCGCTTCTTTAATAGTTATGGAAAAAAAACTGGCGGAAGCGGCGAAAAAGATTCTTAAAATTCTTAAAATTTCCGGGTGTCACTTGGAAATTTTTTTGGTTTCCAACAAAATTATGCGCGATATTAACAAGGGATACCGAGGTAGGGATAAAGAAACCAACATTTTGTCTTTTGAGGCGGCCGACGTTCCTCGTCCCGGGGAAAAACTGCGCCATTTGGGAGAAATATATCTTGCGCCTAATTACATCTCCGCTCATAATGAAGATATATCGCGCCTCCTTATTCACGGAGTGCTTCATCTTTTGGGTTATGATCACGAGTGGGGGAAAAAAGCCGCGAAAGAGATGGAGGAAAAGGAAGAGGAGGTAATGAAAAAATTATCGGAAAAAAGAATTTTAAATGGCGCACAACACGGTTTTAGGTCTAGACATCGGCGGAGACAGCATTAAAGCTGTTGTTGCCGAACCGGTAAAAGACAAAATTAAACTTGTTTACGGATTGACAAAACCTTCCGCCGGCATAAGGAAGGGGATTGTCGTAAGCATTGACGATGCGGCCAAAGCGGTCGGGAACGTTTTGCAGGAAATAAGAAATTTTTACCGGCCGGCGATCAAGAATATATTCTTAAACATCGGCGGAACGGATGTAAGGACGCAGCTTTCTAAAGGCATCGTTGCCGTTGCGCGCGCGAACTCCGAAATCGGAACGGATGACATCGCTCGCGCCACTCAAGCTTCCGAAGCGATTAATTTGGGGCCGAACAGGATGATTCTCCACACCATTACCAAAGAATTTACGGTTGATGGCATTTCAGACATTAAAGACCCTTTGGGTATGATCGGATCCAGACTGGAAGTTACGAGTTTTCTCGTTGACGCTTTTACGCCTTCCGTCAAAAATTTGAGAAAATGCGTGGAGATTACGAGCGGCAGTATAGGCGGATTGATTTATAGTCCTCTCGCTTCGGCACGTGCGGTTCTCACTAAAAATCAAAAAGAACTCGGCGTGGTGATGATAGACATCGGCTTTGGCACGACCGGAGTGGCGGTATATGAGGAAGATAAACTTATTCACGCGGCTATTTATCCGGTAGGCGCGGGACACATTACAAACGACATCGCAGTGGCTCTTAAAATTCCGGTAACAATCGCCGAAAAAATAAAAATAGCCTACGGCTACGCCGTGGCAAAAGACGTGCCGAGCAGGGAAACGATAGACCTCCGCAAAGTGGATTTGAACATGATCGGCGCCCCGTCAAGGAGATTTGTGGCCGAAGTCATTGAATCCCGTCTTGAGGAGATTTTTGAATTCGTGGATAACGATCTTAAGGCCGTTGGTTTTTCGGGCAAGCTCCCGGCCGGGGCCGTTTTAGCGGGCGGAGGAGCCAAATTGCCAGGAATTGTGGACCTTGCTAAGGATCGCTTGAAAATCACCGCCATGGTCGGATTACCCCAGGCGAGCAGTTTTGAAGTTCAAGACCAGAGTCTGCTAGAATACGTGGAATCGCCGGATTATGCCGCCGTTCTGGGACTTATTCTTCTCTCAAGCGATGACGGAAATTTAAGGGTAAAATCTAGCGGAAAGGCCCGTTTAACGAGAATATTAAAGAACATATTGCCATAATGGCCAAAAAAAGAACTTCCAAGCGCACTCCGAAAAAAACAAAAAGAACAAATAAAAGAACGACACGTCGTTCAAAGAAATCTCCTGCAAGAAAATCATATTCCAGAAAAAAACGTTCACGAAAAACTTCTTCCGTTATCTCTACGCCCAAGCTTTATGTTTTAAATAAAGAACTGGGCGATATGCCGGTTGTAAAAATTAAAGTTGTCGGCGTTGGCGGCTGCGGAAACAACGCGGTTTCCCGAATGTACGATGATTTTCCCCGCGGAATAGATTTTATTGCCCTTAACACCGATATTCAGGATTTGGAAAAAGCGAGCGTAAGACACCGGATAAATATCGGTCGTAATCTGACGAGAGGACTGGGAGCCGGAATGAATCCGGAAATCGGAAGACAATCGGCCGAAGAATCCCGCGCCGAAATCATTGAAGCGCTTCAGGGAGCCGATCTTATTTTTCTTACGGCCGGCATGGGAGGCGGAACGGGTACGGGAGCGTCGCCCATAGTTGCTGAAGCGGCGCGCGAAGTGGGAGCGCTCACGGTTGCGGTGGTAACGAAACCGTTCGCTTTTGAAGGTTCGCAAAGAACGAGAATCGCCGAGGACGGAGTTCTTCGTCTCCGCGACAAAGTTGATTCGCTTATCGTTATTCCGAACGATCGCGTATTTTCCATTATCGGAAACGATACTTCCATTAACAAAGCTTTTTTGAAAATTGACGACGTGCTTAAAAGCACCGTTCAGGGAGTTTCGGAAATAATTTCAAGTCCCGGACTCGTAAACGTTGATTTTGCCGACATCAGGGCGATCATGCAGGGAACGGGGGTCGCCATTGTCGGAGTCGGCCAATCTTCCGGCGCGGATCGCGCCATCAAATCCGCCACGCAAGCCATTAACTCTCCGCTTCTCGAACGCTCCATAGAAGGAGCAAAGGGAGTGCTTTTTGGCATTTCCGGTGGCGCGGACCTTAAAATGTCCGAAGTTAACGAAGCGGCGAAAATCATTACCGAGAATACCGATCCGGGCGCGCGGATAATCTTCGGCGCTTATTTTGACCGAAAAGTTCCCAAAGGACATCTGAAAATAAATTTGATAGCCACCGGATTCAACGGGCTCGGTGTCGCCAAAGAAAGGGAAAAAGACATCGCTCTTTTCTCTCCCGCAAGATTTGCGGACGAACCAACGCCGATTAAGCCGATCGTAAAACCGAAAGAAGAAGAGATAAAACCTGTTTCTTCCGAAGAGGATAAAAGAATTGAAAACCTTTTCACGAGCGGAGAAGCGACGAGAGAAGTTAAAAAGGAAGAGGAAGAAGACAAACACGACATCTGGGACATTCCCGCCTTTTTGAGAAGGAGAAAGAAAAAATAAAGAGCAAAAACATTTGACTTGTTTTGTGAAAAACCGTTATAAAACGGTTAGTTCAAAAATAATCTAATAAAGGAGCGTGTCGGATGCTTAAACTGATTGGACTGCCATCCTATTTGCGGAAACAGTACTCTCTAGGGAAGAAAGTATTGGCCAATCTTTCAGATGACGGCGAAAAGCTGTTAATCACAAACGAGAAACACGAGCTTGTGGGCATCAGTGTCGGGAATCTAACTGGCCGTCTAAGGGAAAGGAACATCAGGGTGTTTTGTGAACGAGATGGTGAAAAATGCTCCGTATGTGGAGGTGACCTTCCTTATGGAGACACCGTGTGTCGCAACAACCACAAGATCGGCAAGGATTATCCGTGCCGCAAACTATTCGGCGATCATTGGGCAAACCTGTTCCTGGAAATGGAGTAATACCAAAGACCCTGGTCTATAACCCAGGGTCTTTTTATTTGAAAATCGCGTATGTATTCTGTAATATAACCCTGTTCTTTAGAACAAAATATTCCCCTGTAGCTCAATGGTAGAGCGACTCCCTGTTAAGGAGTGGGTTGTAGGTTCGAATCCTACCGGGGGAGCAAATGTAAAAAAAGATGCTTTTGTGGCATCTTTTTTGCGTTTGCTCCCGAATTAAAACCTTCGCAAACCCCACAGGAAAGCAAGCTCCTTACGGGGCATGCTTTTGAAATCACTTTGCCAAATCTAATACACAAATCCAAAAAGCGGAACCTTATTTAACCACCTCACTCCCGCCTGCCCTAATGCTTCAGCGGACAGATCGCTTAGGCTTTGCAAAAAATTTTCGGCAACTAGATCTATAAACATATTATATCCCATTTTGGGATTATACCACAATAGGATATATCATAGAAATAACTATGAGCAAGTCAGCTTACTCAAAAGATTACAAAGACATTATAGAGCGTTTAAAAACGGCGCGTATTGAAGCTGGCTTATCCCAACAGGCGGTAGCCGATAAATTAGGCAAACCGCAATCCTATATCTCAAAAATAGAGTCCGGCGAAAGGCGTCTTGATGTTGCCGAGTTAAAAAATATTGCGGAAATTTACAAAAAGCCTGTTTCGTATTTCGTATAACTTATGTTGCTAAATAAATTTACAAAATTTTTAGAGTCGGTTGATCTTAAGGTCTATCGCGAAAAATATAGGCCAATTAAACTCGTTGAAATGGACTTGCCCAAAGAAATACAGGTGATAGAAATGCTGTACAAAGTCTATTGGGACCAAAAGAAATTTTTAGACTTTGAGGATTTTTATGAAGAGTATCTCGGTTCTAAAAAATCAGAAATTGAATCATTCCGACAAAAGATAACAATGTGCAAGGATTGTTTTTATCGCGGACTTCCGGCGAGAATTTATCGCACATGGGCAAGCATCATTACGCAAATTCATGCCGGTTATGTTGCGGAATCAGTCTACGGCGACGGAACGGTTGCAATGTCAGCGGAGTTAGATCATCAAGGGGCCGACTTTCAAGTCAAATACCATGGAGTGATATTGAATTATCAAGTTAAGAAAGCGACTTTTAGCAGAGAGGTTAGAGCGGAGAAAAAATCAAAGAAAATTATAGACGGAAAATTTATTGATATAAAATACGAAGTACCGAGCGATGATTATTTTGTTAATCCAAAGAAAAAAGACGGTGCATATAAGTTGCCCTATTCAAGATTTATGACGAATAAAGAATTAAAGAGACTTCCCAATGGATTTGTTGTTTTTACTCCTTTTGCTTTTGAAAGAGAGAGGGCAGAAATAGATCAATCTCTAAAATAATTTAGGAGCAATTCTTACACTATCAACCATTTTTTCCGCTATTCGCACATAGTCCGGGTTTATTTCAAATCCGATGTAAGATTGTCCTAATTCTTTTGAGGCCGCACACTCCGAGCCAGTACCAACGAACGGCACTAAGACAACCCCGTCTTTTTTAGGCATTGCCGATTTTATAAGTTTTCGCGAAAGTTCAAGCGGTTTTTGTGTTGGGTGCTTCATAATTTTGTGTCCGCTGTGTTTTTGTAGTTCTTGCGGTTCAAAAACATCATTGCAAGTTTTGCACAAAAACCACCTTTCAACCATTCCCGCTCCACCGGCTAAAGCGGCAATTTTAATGACATCGCGAGGTAATGCTCCGCCTTCATGTGCTTTGTAAACAGTTTCTATTCCATTTTTACTAAATCTGCCGAGTGTTCCTCTCCTCACTTTCCCCGCGGCTCCATTCAAAAACCCTTCGGTGTATGGCTCTCTAACTTCATCGCGATTAAAAGTCGGTTTATCTTTCCACGCACAAATAATTGCCTCGTGGCTTCTTTGCCAAAAATTAAGAGAGGCAATATTTTTGTTTGTGTAGTGCCAAATAAGCCAACGTTTGTTTATTGGTATCCCTACCGACAAATGAGCAAGGATTTCGCTAAAACCGTAAATAAACATAGTTGCTGTCGGCTTCATCACACGAATACACTCGTTTATCCATTCTTTACACCAAGCAACGTATTCGCTCAATTCTCTTTTATCAATATTATTCCCAAAATCTTTGCCGATATTGTAAGGGGGGTCGATTATGATAACATCACAACTTTCACTTGGGAGCTTTTTTAGTTCTGCCACCGCGTCTCCTAAAATAATTTTATTGAGTGGCAAAGTTTTTGTTCTTTTTACAGTCGCTGTTTCTATCTTCTCCGCTAGTAGTTCTTTTTCATTTTGAATAACGTCAACAACAATTCCCTGAATTTTTATATCCCGATCTTTTCTAATGATTATCGGCTCGTAGGCTGAATTTGCGGGTTGTAATCTAATTTGCGCACGCTCTTTATAAAATTTCTTTAGGGTTGCTTCATAGTTATCTATCAAAGCAACTACTCGCTGGCCGTTTTCTGCCACCTCTTGCTGTTTTACCAAAACAACATCTCCGTCTTTAATATTTTCATCAATCATACTATTGCCGCTCACACGCAAAGCATAAACTTGCCCGCTTTTCGGTAGTTTTGCCTTTGGTACTGATATAAACTCGTTTTGTCTGATTGCTTCGATTGGCTCTCCTGCCGCGATTGTTCCCAAGAAGGGAATTTGGATCATAGGCTCAGATTCGTAGATATGAATAGCTCGAGCATTATTTCCAACCTTTTTTAAATAACCCTTTTCGGCCAAGGCCTTTATATGCTGATGGACAGTTGAGACCGCCGAAAGCTTAAGCCCCAAACATATTTCCTCCAATGTTGGAGGGTATTTTTTCTTACGGATAAACTTCTTTATAAAGTCCAGAGCCTCTTTTTGTCTTTTAGTAATTGGTATAGGCATAGATTGATCGATGTTTTTAAATTTAGGTGATACACTTATAGTATACCGAAAATCTTACGAAAATGTAAGTGTGGATAATTAGAAACTGAAATTATGGAAGATAAGGACTTAGACATCAAGATAGATCGACCACTTAAACTTGAGTCACATCAAGAGTGGATTTGTAATTATTTGGATCGTCTTAACGAGAAAGAAAAAATTTGTCCGGATGGAGTTTTGCCATCTGACCTGATTAAAGGTGCGCTAGCTGTTGTACATAGTGCCACTTCTAACCCTGATTGGATGGCTCAGTCTGCTCATTCTTACCGGGAACTGCTTTATAGACTAGGGGGCCAAAAGGATCAGAATGTTTATTTCAAAATTAAGGTTAAGCTTTATTCATTGTTAAGTAAGTTTGGGTTTAAAAATAATTCTCTCAATAAGCTTCTTAACCTTCAGACAAAAAGAGAGAAAATTGGAGGCGTCCTTGAAGTCCTTCACGAACAGAAACGTGCAAAAATCATTGCCAACACCCTATATAAAACCCATTTAGCTTTTACAAAAATCTCGCATCACTTTGCAGAAAAGAAAAGTAAGGAAGGTGCTATAAGAATATTTAAACAGCTTGGGATAACTGTAGATGAGAAGGATTTTCCCACAGAAAAAGATTTTAATAATCTTGTTCAAGTATTTGAAAATACACTGAAGGAATCATCGCTTGATCCTCTCAAGATTCACGAGAAGATCGACGCTTTCCTTAAAGAGAATAATCAGGATGCGTCATACTTGTGGTTACTGTTCTCTTTGAGCTATGACGCTAAGCGTTACTTCTTTTCGCAGGCCAATGAAACTCGGATTGAGTGGCTTTGGAAGAACGGCTTTCTCGATGAGATAAAAAAGAAAGCAGAAAATACAACTAGTTATTCTTATCGACTTTCAGAATTGGAATATCTGCTTCGAATGGTCAATAAGAACCCAATCAAGGTTGCTGAGATTATTACATCTGCTTCGATCTCTGAAGCAAATTTCAATCCTGAAGTGGTAGACCGCTTTATGTGGATTATCGGTTCGCTTCCGGCAGAACAAATAAAGACGCTCACAGCAAAGATTCGTGATGAGAAGTGGGTTTATCTTATGCGCAGTTTCCGTAAAAGCGGTTATGAATTTACTCGAATCGTAGAAAAGTTAGTAGAGAAAAGAGAGAATGACGCTATTTTGGAATTAGCACAGGCGATGCTGTTAGCTAAAAGCAAAGCGGAGATGGCTGAAAAAGCTGCTGGTTTTGGTATGGACGATCCGTTCTATGCTAGTGATCTTGATGCTTCCGGTATTTTTGAGGCATTAGAAGGTATTGATGATTTGCATAAGGAAAAAGCCTTGCAAATAACTACGGCCGTCATGAGTGAGATTGTTAAGTTAGCTACGCCAGACGATTCTGGAGCATTTCAATATTCAGATCTATTTTCTTTGTATGATGTCGATATTTTCACCTTAGAGATTGAAGATAAACACAGTTATTCATACCGAGAGGATATAAAAAATCTTGCTGCGATTATAAAGAAATTGATCGAAGGAACGATCGGCAAGAAATGTGATACTCCTGCTAATGCCAAGAGGCTGTTTGAATATATTGATACTCTTCCAACTTGTCGGGCAACATGGCGTTTAAGAATGTTTGCTCTTTCTCAATGCCCGACTGTATTTAAGACAGAACTTAAGGCCGCCTTTTTCAAATTATTTGAGGTAGAAAATTACTACGATATTGAAGGTGGGACTGAATACAAAAAAACTCTAAAAATTGGATTTTATTACCTTGACGACGCTGATCAGCGTACTTATGTCGCTCAGGTATTCAGTTATTTTTCGAAGAAAGCGGAGGAGCATCCAGATCAGGCCTGGCATAAACGTACAGGCTGGGAGATTATATCTAGCATTTGTACTCACCTTACAGTAGAAGAGGCGGAAAAATGTGAAGAAATATTTGGAAGCAAGTGTGACGCAGAATATACTCCTCAGCCTTCTGTAGGAAAAATTCAATCTGGTTTTGTTGCTCACAGGTCCCCGGTGAATGTAGCGGATTACGCTGTTGACCAAATTATTGCAAATCTAAAATCAGACTGGTCTCCAGAGAAATTAAAGGAGCAGTTTAAAGATGACGATTTTCTTAGCCCTCGAGGTGTGGAAGGTTTGGGTGATTCTATTAAAGAGGACGTTAAAAAGCGCACCGATGAATACCTAAGCAAAATCACTTCTTTCTTCGATCGAGATAATATTCATCCTGCTTATGTATATTCACTTCTGCGCGGCATTGAAGAGATGCTTCGTAATAAACAAATATTGACGCTAATTCAGATAGAACAATTATTAGGTCTCTGCGACGCGATCAAAAAAAGCGGCGAGGCAACTCCTTTTAGGCGTAAAGACGATAAATCATGGCTTGCAGACTGGATTGAAGTTCATAAGGTAATAACCGACGCTCTGTTATACATTCTCGAGAATAAAGAAACACGAGATGATAATCACAAACAAAACCGAATAAAAATAAAGGATTTAATTTCATACCTTCTGTCTATAAAAGATAGTCCTTCCAAGGAGCATGAGAAACCAGAGTACGGTGAGCCTTATCATGTGGCGATTAATTCTGTGCGTGGCCGGGCATACGAGGCGTTTGTCGTGTTCACTGAGAATGATGGCAAGACTTTGGCCGACGATACAAAGGCTTTATTTAAGCAGGCTCTTGCTGATGATTCGCTTGCGGTTCGGTTTGTCATTGGTCGATACTTGGCGACCTTTTATTTTCGAGATAAGGAATTTGTTACTGGGCTTTTGCCGGAAATATTCCCTAAAGATGATCCTGCTAAAAAAGACCTTTATCTAGCAAGCTGGGAAGGATATCTTTCCAATACTCTCTACGATAAACTTTTTATCGACCTTAGTGCTTATTATAGCCACGCGATTACTCTTGATCCGAAGATCTACACAGGGCGAAAGTACTCCAAGGGGCTTGATGAATCCCTAGCGGTCCACATCGCGCTTGCTTTCGCTCATTTAGGTCTTGAAATCGAGGACTCGCTATTTCAGCAATTTTGGAGCACGTCTAATTCTAAGAGATATCAAGAGTTCATATCCTTCATTGGTCGCAGCTGCTTAATTCGAGATCAAGCTGGAGATGAATGGCTAAATGAAAATAAAGTTAGTAAGGATAAACTATTGAAGTTTTGGGATTGGGCATTGGAGAACGTTAGGGAGCCGGAGCCCCTTGCGGGTTTTGGATTTTGGATAAATCCAAATAAAGAAGTCTTGAGTGATGAAGAGGTGATTGGACGAGTAGCAGAGACGCTTGAGAAATCAAATGGAGATATCGACTGGGATTACGGTCTTATGAGAAGGCTCCCCGTCTTTGCTCAAAAAAATGGAGAAAAGACTTTAGAAATAATCCAGCATTTCCTATTGGATTCAACTGGTAATTTGAACCAGAATCGACGTGCGCCATTATTTAATCTCGACAATGAAATTAAACAATCCCTCGACATAATTTATAAGGCTGGCGATACAGCGATGAAGCAGAAAGTTATCGATCTTATTAACCTTTTGATTGAAAAAGGCAACAGTATGTTTTGGAATCTTAAAGAAGTAATAAACGGTGATTAAGAAAATAAGTCGGCCTAATGCTTTGCGGCCTCCATCCACTTGATCGTTTCTCCAGCGAAAGGTTCCTCTCCTCTTAACATTTTAACGGCCGCTTCCATCTCGTAGGGCCTCCGACCCTGCAGGATGATAGTTCTAACGGCGTCCAGAGTTTGGAGCATTATTTTTCACCAACGCATTCGTCTCAACGACAGTAAAAAAACGGTTACAAAGTATTTGTCCGACAAGAAGAGTTTTTTCCATCTGGCCATTCTCGCGTTAGTTTAATTAAAAAGTTATTATAGTTTGTTATTACAAAATACCCGATTCCACAAATCTGCCATATAATTCCCACCGACACGGAAAATTTTACTGGATAAGCGAGATCAGCATGGCACTTTCTGGTATAATCAGCATTAAGACATCTGGTCGTGTGTCTTTCATCAATCAATGCTTAAAATAAAGAATATGCTTTGGGCGGTAGCAATTGTTCTTGCCATTTCTTGGGCTCTTGGGGTTTTCGTTTTAAAAACGGCAGGGTGGCTTATTCACCTGCTCCTGATCGCAGCGGTCGCTTCGGTCATCATAAGAATAATTAGGAAGAAGTGAAAAATAAGATATGAAGATAAACTCCAAAAACATTAAAAAACACGCAAGGAACATTAAAAACGCGAGTGAGGAAGAAATCAGCCGGTTCCGAGAAGAATACCATAAGCTTATGGGCAACGTAGAGACAATAAATTCTCCACTGCTTCTTGTTCTGGCCTTGATAGGCGTCTTTATAATTCTCTATTTCAAAAATAATTTCTTCGACATCATTGGTCTCATCATTCTTATTTATCCGTTTTATCTTTTTGTAAGGAGAGGAAGCCACGAGGAAGGATTCTTTGAAGGATATTATGACTTTATGACCAAGGAAAGAAGAGAAGGGAATAGTGATAAAGACGAAAAGGACAAAAAAGACTCGAACAAATAAGTTCCACATAACGATATAAACCGCTACGCTTAAAATAACGATTTTAAGCTTCAGACATGTTCATAGCCGAAAACAAAAAGGAGCATGTGCGCTTTTTTGTTTTCTACTTTTTCTGTACACTTGTATCGGAAGGGATCGAACAGGGAAAGGGTCCGCCTCGGCTAGCCTTCGGCGAGATGGGTCGGAAAACCGAGAGATTTTCCATGGTGTAAATATTAAAATCGTAAGGTTTTAAAACGCAGATAAATTGCGGATGCAATTTATTGAGCAGTGAAATTCCTACCGAGGGAGCAATGATAAAGATTACATATTTTGTCCATGGCATGACGACAGATAATCAAAGAGATGTTTCTTCCGGTTGGTCGGATGTAAAACTATCCGAAAAAGGGATAGAGCAGTCGGAGGCATTAAGGGGCCAAACAAAAGACAAAAAGTTTAATGTCGTCTTTTGCTCCGATCTGAAAAGAGCAGTCCAGTCAGCGACTATTACCTGGAATGGTATCTATCCAATAATCCAGGACGCCCGTCTTCGTGAATGCAATTATGGTGACTACAATGGCAAACCCTCGGAAACGGTTGAACCTCTTCAAGAAAAGATGATCACGGAAAAATTTCCAAATGGCGAAAGTTATGAAGATGTTAAAGTCCGTATTGCCATTTTTTAGAATTTCTAAAACAAAACTACGGAGGAAAGCATGTGGCTATCGTTGCTCATAAAGCGCCTCAATTAGCCTTAGATGTGCTACTTAAAGGTAAAACGTGGGAGCAAGTATTCGCCGAAGACTGGCGGAAAACCAAATCTTGACAACCGGGTTGGAATTATGAAATAAACTAACTAAACATCCAAAGACACGAGTCGGAAAGGACAGTCATAATGTTATTATGTTCCCGGAGCAAAAATGATTGATTTTAATCAATTTGATAAGGGAGTTTTTATAGTCAATGTCCTTGGCGTCGTTTATGATCCCAAGACAAAACTGATTCTTATTGGTCATCGCGAAAACGACCCCTTCATTAAAGAGCTCTCATGAACTTTCCCCGGCGGGAGACCCGCATACGAAGAGGACTTGGAAAAATATCTCAAAGAACAAATCCGCATTAAGACAGGACTGGAGGTCAACGTAAAGAATGTTTTCTTTGCAAAGACATATCCGGAAAAAAGAGAATTTCTTTCCATCTATTATTTCTGTGAGATATCCGGTGGCACAGAACAAGCAGGTGAAAAATTTACGGAAATCAAGTGGGTGAAGCCGACAGATGTAACGCAATATTTTACCACATCTCTCCATCCGAAAGTTTTGGAATTCTTAGCCGGTATTAGTTAGAAATTGAAGACCCTTATGTTAAAAACGAAAAACAACTTAAGAAAAGCAGAGAAGAAATTATTGAAATAGCAGACTATATTATATAATTCCCGGACTTGAAAAAATGTTTAAAACGGAGAAATGAAATTAATTCTTGGTTCAGATATCAGTTTCCTTCTAGAATACGGTTATAATCTAACAGGTATTCCAAAAGAGCAGATGAAAATCGGCTACATCACGACCGCTTCCAAAGGAGATAGGACGGATTTTAATAAAAAGCTAAAGCAGATTATTAAGGACAATGGATATTCTTTTGAAGAAATAGACATTGAAGGCAAAACAAAAGAGGAACTAATAAATCTGTTTAAAGACAAAAATATAATTCACATTGAAGGTGGCAGCACATTTTATCTATTGAGAGCGATCAGAAAAAGCGGATTTGCGGAAGTTCTTAAAGAATTTCTTGAGGAAGGAAAGATATACATAGGTACAAGCGCGGGATCATACATTATGTGTCCGACTATCGAAGTATCCGATTGGGATAGAACAGGAAAAGACAGATTCGGAGTAACAGACTTTACTGCTCTAAATTATGTTTCTTTCGTACTAAAGGCTCATTACACGGATGAAAAAGAAACGGAAGTAAAAGAAAACATGAAGAATTCCAAATACCCAATTCGGTTGCTAAAAGACGGACAAGGCATACTGATTGAGGACGATAATACAACCTTCTTTGGGAAAGAACCAGAAACCGTTCTTAACACCAAATCCGCCATATGACCTCTTAAAATGAAACTAAACGCCAAATGGCATTTAACTCACAAAATGCCTAAAAATCCAACTTTAGACGAAAAAGTTAAATGGCATATAGAACATGCCAAAAATTGTAAATGCCGCCCCTTGGGCGGAAAAATCTCGGAAGAAATAAAGAAAAAGGGAATTAAAATCTAAAGAAATTCAAAAAAGTTTATACTTATTAACATATGACCTGGATGATTTTTGCTTTTCTCTCCGCCATTACCGCCGCTTTGGTGGCAATCTTTGGGAAGATGGGACTCAAAGGTATTGATCCGACGCTTGCTACTACCATCCGTTCCATAATCATGGCGGGGTTTCTCGTCATAGTCAGTTTCTTTCTGAAGAAATTCCAGGGATTTTCGTTTAAAAGCATGGACTCCGCAGATTGGATCTTTATCGCTCTCGCGGGCGTTGCCGGCGCACTTTCCTGGCTCTTTTATTTCCTCGCATTGAAAGGCGGACAGGCAACTAAAGTCGTTGCCGTAGACCGACTGAGCATTGTGTTTGTCGTGGTTCTCGCCGTCATTCTCCTAGGTGAAAGTCTCGGTTGGAAATCCGTTGTCGGTGCCCTTCTCATGGTTTCCGGCGCGATACTTATAGCGTTAAAATGAAGAAAGACCCTGTATGTAAACCGTTCTCTGGTCAAACGAAAGTGCTATAATTCATGGACGATAAATGTTCAAGGAATTCGCTAAATTTTTAAAGGATTTCAACATCATCTCCTTAGCTGTCGGCTTTGTGATGGGGACCGCTTCGACTTCTCTCGTGAAATCGATGGTAAACGACGTGCTTATGCCGTTTATTGCTCCTTTTATGGGAGTCGAATCATGGACAGACGTCGTGTGGAACATCGGCCCGATCCGCCTTGCGATCGGATCATTTGCAGCCGAACTTTTTAATTTCGTCATTCTCGCCTTTATCATATTCATAATTGCCAAAAAACTCCTTAAACTGGAAATCGGCGCCAAGAAATAGATTCAAAAACCGGAATATCTCTGCGGTGATATCTAATTTCGTGATATGAAGATTCAGCTAATCTGTTCGACCCGCGCGCGACGCATATGAAATTTTTTCCCGGAAGACTACAATATAGTTATGCCCAAGAATAATTTCATTATTCCAGTTGCAATTTTTAGCGCCGCCATTATTGTCGGAACGCTCATAATCGGCGGGACTTTTTATAAAGTAAAATCTTTAAGCGATCTTATTTCCGTTACCGGTTCGGCACAAAAGAACATCACCTCCGACGTGGTTAAGTGGCAGGCAAGCTTTTCTAGAAACACCGGAGCTGATGGATTGAGGCAAGGCAACACCCAAATCAAGAGCGATTTAGACGCCGTTCTAAAATTTTTAAAAGACAACGGAGTGGAAGATAAAGACATCACTGTTTTTCCCGTATCCATCAATCCGGTATACGAACAGATGGAAGGCAAATATTACTATGGCGGCGGCGGAGTAATCAGCGGATATAATTTGAGTCAAAACATTAAAGTGGAATCAAATAAGGTCCAGGAAATAACTGACTTGGCTAACAACACCGGACCGATTGTTGACCAGGGAATACTTTTTTCAAGCCAGCCGCTTGAATATTACTACAGCAAAATAGCCGATCTTAAAGTGGAAATGCTCGCCGAAGCGACTAAAGATGCTCGTGCCAGAGCCGAAAAAATCGCTGAAAGCGCCGGTTCTCGTCTTGGCGATATTAGAGCCGCGAGCATGGGCGTAATGCAAATCACTCCGCCAAACTCGACCGAGATATCCGATTACGGATATTACGACACGACTTCCATAGAAAAACAGATTAACGCGATTGTCCGCGCTTCATTCTCGTTAAGATAATTTCTTTTCTTAATGCGCCACATGTAATCAACGCGGCTTCTGTAACCGCGTTAAGCGTAACTCCAACAATCACGCTTAGCGCGTTTTTTTTGACAAAACAACTCTTAAGCTGTAAAACCAAGGAACATTAACAACGTAAAAAGGAGGATAATTGTGATGAGTGAGAAGATTGTTATCGTGAAAATGCCACCCGGCTTTGCCGAAGAAAGAATTCGCAAGCAATGGTGTGGACTCCAAATTCCACTGGCTACGCCCGAAGAGTTGAAAGAAGACCCGCCGAGCAATATAAGCATCGGTGCGGAAAATAGGGGAGGCTATTTTGTTCTCAGATCGCAAGCCATCAAAGCCCTACGACATGCCGGAAAAAACGAAGCAGCCGATTTTTGGGAAAGCTTACCTATCGGGCGCTATCTGCGCTTCAACAAAGACTGTTGTGAACTCGTTTAGTCCACAGATTTTTAAATTCGTAATAAGGAGGTTTTGATATGCCCGCGATTAAATTCACTCCAGAAATAGCCCAACGTGCCGCTTATCTGTTTTACCAGCCTCGCCCGATGGAAATAATCGTGCTAAATCGGAGAATCGAGACCGCAAAAAGACTCGCGACGCAGCACTTATTGCTCTACGGTTACGTTGAACCGTGGGTAATCGAGACGATTGTTGGCATGAGGCTCGAAAAAGACGGCCTCTATGCAGCTTGGTTTGATGGACGAATAGGGTGACTGGAGAAAGGAGAACGCGAAAATGTTGACCGTCAGAGTCTGGTGCTCGCTGAAAAGTTCGAAAGTGCAACTCAAATACCTTTTTGGAGCGATCACGAGTGTGTGCACCAGCCTTTCCGCACTCGGGGTAGCGAACGAGGATGAGATGCTATGCCTTTTTTCGGCCAATCTCATGGAGTTCGGATTAGGCGAAACAATTCTTGTAGAAATAACCTTGCAGGGAAAAGCAGAAATTTGCCATCAACTCGCCCGAATGATCGGAAAAGCCGTAAAGAGACTTTATTCGGAATCCAAAGTCTCTGTTATTTTTTCCGAGGCAGAGGAATACTGGAACAGCGAGAAGCTTCAAAGGGTGCTTTGTAAGGCGAACGGGAACAAATGCAACATCTGCGGCAGATCATTCGGAGACGGTGACATCTGCGACGGCGGCCACGAAATCGGAACGGAGTATTCCACATAAATCATAACGCCCCACGTAAAAATGGGGCGTTTTTCTATGTTACAATTAACTTTATGAACATCAACGACTGGTTTGGAGCAATCGGAGGAGTCCAGAATATATTCCTGTTCGGTCTTGGACTGGGAGCCGTTGTCTCTTTCGGAGTCGTAATGTACGGAGGCATAAGATATATCCTCTCGCGAGATAATGCGAGTCAAAAAAAAGAAGCGATGTCCTGGATATGGTCTGCCGCCAAAGGACTTATGATTCTTGCCGGTGGATTCATTATTCTCTCCGTTGTAAATCCCGGGATATTAACAATTAGCTCCGCTCCTCTTGATCTTTTAGTTGACCCGTTAGAAATTCCTCCACCGCTTGAAGGCTCTTTTTTTGAAGGAATTGATTTTGGGACCGGCCTTCCCATATATGACACAAGTAAAGTCCTGATAGAGCCGGGCAAAATCACGTTGAAATGGTTGCCGGAAGGGGTAACGAAGGAAGAATTAATCAACGATCTGAACGCGCGCATAACGGAAGCGAACATTCAAGGAGTGGATTCAATAAAAGATGAGTCCGTTGGAAACAATATTTCAATTGTTATCACCATCAAAGATGGTTTTGACGCAAATACTATTGCCGGACAACTTCTTACACCTCGAGAAACGGGTGAATTAGCGCCGTCCGATAAATTAGTTTACACCGCCGCAGTGCCGCAATTATATCAAGGCCAAAGCCCCTGGGGAGACAAACCAATATGCGTGCCGGGTTGTCCGACTCAACACACGTTTAGAAACAGAGGATGTGGACCGACGTCTCTCGCCATGACTATCCTTTATCTTACAAAAAACCAATATTTGACTAAAAGCACCGCTGTTCAAACCATAGGAGCGCAGATAGTTAAAGGCGGAATGAAAAAATGCAACGGTAACGAGCCAAGCGGAGTGTACTCATCGGCATTCACGAGAATTCCCAAAAGCTACGGCCTAACATCCACCGAAGTTAATAATCAAAAAGAAGCGAAAAATTGTTTCCTTAAAGGAGGAGTGATGATCGGTTCGATGGCGGCTTCAAACGATGATCCAAAAGACCACACGTGGCATCCTCAATTCACGGATTATGCTCACTACATTGTGGTTAAAGGCATAGACGAAACTAAAAATTTATTTATCATAGCCGACCCCGGGGGTCGCACTAAATCATCGGAAATAGCGCACTATTTTAAACGCGACAGGGCAACCTGGTGCATCAGCGGCACAGGAGCGGGCGGCAAAAAAGCGGACGTGAATATTAACGCGGTTTGCGAAAACGGATGCACTTCGGAAACAGATACCGCGTTTTGTTCCAGACGCGGTTTAGAATGCGGGTCTTTCACCGGTCCTGACAACTGTGGAAAGCAACGAACAGTCAGTTCATGCGGTTCATGCGGATATTATGAGGTCTGCGGCGCTTTTGGACCCGCAAATACCTGTAATTCAACTCTTAGGTATTAATACAAATAGCGGCAGAAAAACAAAATAAAACACACCGATGAACATTACCGAATGGCTTTCCCCGAATAATCCTGTTCAAAATATCTTTCTCTATGCTTTAGGGATCAGTGCGATATTTGCGCTCGGACTTGTTGCGTATGGAGCGATAAAAAGAGCTACCGCTAAGAAAAAAAGCCTCAAAGAAAAAGAGACCTGGACATGGGCGGCCATCCAAGGACTCGTGATAATCACAGGAAGTTATTTAATCATTTCAGCTGTAGACATCGGACTTTCAACGATAAATGATCGGACAAATCCGAGTCTTGCTAAAACCGGTACGAGCCTGAAGATGGGAGCAATATCCCAAACGCTTAATATTTTTGAAAAATTGGGAGCGTCTATAGGAGGAATCTCTCTTCCATCCATTACGAATCTTGGTGCGGTTATAGGTACCCCGAAGATTGATCCAAAAATCGGTTCGGTGGATGAAGACATAGACATGGATCCACCCGCTGACAGTCCTCTTGTCGGAGATGACAATTCTTACGAACCGGAAAGATTTTATATTTTAGGGCGTGATCCGAAGACGGGGGACTTGAAAGTTGACTCTAAAAAAATGAAATTGGATGAAAGAAGCCGCACCATTGCCATCATAAATATTCCTACTAACGTAACGGTTGCAAAAATACTCGCTGATTTAAACACTCGAATAAGCAACAGATGCATACCCATAAAAGAACTGCGAAACGAATCCAAAGGAAAAACCGTACGCATAATTATCGCTTTTAATCAAACGGGTCAAAGCCTGCAAGCCATCGTGAATAAATTATTCACGCCAGTCACAAATAACCCGAGCAGCATTAATTTCACTACCGGCCCCGTTTTTAACAAGCCCACGAGTCAAAAATACTGTTTGGCAGTAGAACCTATTCCCATAAAGAAACCTAACGATGAGATTCCTACTATCCAAATGGGAGTTATTCGCTTGGCGCAGGGAGATCCCCGCTGGGGGAAAATAAGATACGGCAAAGCAGGATGCAAAAATTTCTCCTGGTCCGGATGCGCTCCCACTTCTTTTGCCATGGTTCTTCTTTACTTCACGGGCAATCAATACGCCACTTCCGAAAACGCCGTTACAACAGTTGGAAGCCTGATGACCACTAAAGGGTATCGAATATGCGGCAAGGGCACGGTGGAAAGAGCTTTTGTTTCTCAAAATATTCCCGCTCAATATGGGCTTACTTCTTACGTTATACCGGAAACGCCGGAAGACCTGAAAACTTGTTTTGAATCGGGAGGAGTAGCGATCGGACACACAAAAACCAACAGCATCAAATTTTCTCTAAGCGACCTTACCTGGCAACCTCGTTTCGGGAATCATTACCTTGTCTTGGACGGAATGTCCCTTACTCTTGACGCGACAGGCAAGATTAATCCAGACACTAATATTGTTTATTTTAAGGATCCATCAAAACAAAATACTGTCTCGTCCCAGATAACTCATTACTTTAACGCCGCCTATAACACCTATTGCATACAAAAGCCATAAGCAGACATTAAACAACAAAGACACCGCGATCGCGGTGTCTTTGTTGGTATAATTATTAAAGCGATGAAGAAAAAGAAAAAAGCTGTTTCCAATCAAGAAAAATGGCGAGAAATATTTTTAATCGCCATCATAGTGCTTACGGCCATAGGCGTGATCCTGTGTTTGATCAGTAAGATGAGAACCTAGCTCATTTTGACAAGATAATATTTTCGTGATACGGTAGCCGCATCTTTTAAAATTGAAAGACTAGGAGGAATCATCCGTGGATGAGAAGAAAAAGACGCCCGTCTCGACTATTATCTTTATCGTCTTAGTTTTCCTGCTTCTTGTCACCGCTATCGGGAACATCATTTGCCTTCTTTGCAACAAAGTCTCGATAGACGTCGCATCCGCTGGTGCAAACGCGAAGATAAACGCCACGGGAATAACAATTACCGGCTCGCCGTCTCCAGACGGAAAACTGGCTCCTGGCGTTTGGAGTGAACCCAAACCGATGACTATAAAGAACCTCGGCCTTCTGCCCGTCAGATATAAAATCAGCGCAGAGGCCAGTTCTGAATCGTTTCCCGGCTTCGCGGACGCGATTATGGTTTGCATTCGCAAAACGAACGGCGGGACAACCGACGCTAGCGATTGGCCGATAATTTATGAGGGGAAATTAAATAACCTTCATATTGACTCGGCTGAAACATTGGGAAACCTAAATTCCGGTGCCATCCACTGTTTTATCTGGGAATTCAAGCTCGATGATGCCGCAGACAATACCTCTCAAAACGTTGAAGCTACGTTTACCTATACGTTCACTGTTATGCCGATGAACACCTTCAGCTACTGGGGATAAAAACCCCTAACCTCGCCCCATACCGTCTGGTAAGGGGCTTTTTATATCTTTATTAGCCCTCTTGACAATGGTTTGTGCATATATTATTCTACCCTCCGTTTATCAGTTGCCTTAACAAGTTTGCGGAAGGAGAAGAAGAAATCTATTCCAACAATATTTCAGAGGAGGAAGATACTTTGAAGAACAAGAAAACCCTCATCGCCATTCTGATCGCGCTCATCATGGTCGTCGCCATCGGCAGCCTCGGCGTGTCCGCCTCGTGGGTGGACTCGAAGAAGATCGAGAACAACACGTTCGTAGCCGGTTCGCTCGTACTGCGCGTCGGAGAATCCGCGACCCTGCCCTTCGCCCTCGAGAACATCAAACCGGGCGACAACGGCATGGGCTTCGTGACCATCACGAACGATGGCAGCATCGATGCCAGATTGGCCATGGACTGGACCAAAACCATCGATGAGGAAAACGGCATCCTTGACCCCGAAGCCAAAGCCTACCCAAGACCTCTCGGCGGCCCCGGGCTCACAACGGGAGACTACCCGGGCAATGGCGGCGAGCTGGACATCTTTATGCAGTTCGCGCCTTATGCCGATCTGAACAGCGACAGGGTATTTGATGCCGGCGATATCCAGCTTGCCTACAACGGCCAGTCCACCCCCTATCCGGGCTTCCGGAGCGGCGTTCCTTACTGGAGCGGCCTGAATTCCTATGCAGCGCGCTGGAATAGCATTATGATCCTCGCCCCGGGCGCCTCGGTTGACATAGTCATTCCCTGGCAGTTCCCGACGGAGACCACGGACAACAATTATCACCAAAATATGTCGATGACCGATTCGCTCGGTTTCGACGTGGAGTTCGTCCTCGAACAGCCCTGACGCGCGGCGCCGGCAGCTGATGAAATCTCTTCTTTCTTTCGCCTTTCCTCAAAGCCCCTCTCTTAAAGAGGGGCTTTTCATATCCGCTCTATTGACAAATATTATAATATATATTATTTTCAACCTCGTTTGCTGGCTATTTAACAAATCCAAATTTGCGGAAGGGGAAGAAGAAATCCATTTCAAAATATCTTTAGGAGGAATCAATCTTGAAAAACCGCAGCAAAATCCTGCTTGTCATTGCGTTAGCGGCCATAATGGTCGTAGGCGGCTTAAGCCTCGGCACGGGCGCTAGCTTCAGCGACATCGGGACCTCCATCGGCAACTACTTCCAGGCAGGCAGCTTGGATATCACGGTGAACGGCAAGCAGGACAATGTCGCTGTTTTCGCCGTGGAGAATATGGGCCCGAGCCAGATCAGCCACCTGTCGTATAAGGTCAAAAACATCGGCACCAAGCCGGGTTACCTTGACCTCGAAAACTTCAGCGTGGTGAACGAAGAGAAAGGTCTCACGAACCCCGAAATCCTCGCCGGCGACACTACGAGCGATGTCGGCGAACTCGGCTCGCTGGTCAATTTGAGGCTCTTCATTGACTATGACTTGAACGGATGGATATCCGCGGGCGACAAGGTCATCTATGACGGCAAGCTGGACAATTTACCCGCGTCGTTTGAACTGAATGAGCCTTTGGCTCCCGGCCAGGAAATAAGCATCAGGCCTCTGATAGACTGGTGGTCCAGCCCGAACGACGATCTTGCTCAGACCGATAAGGTCACCGTGAGCTTCGAATTCCAGATAGGCCAGACGACTGCGCAGTAAAAACTACCGGCCTAAGTAGCCAGCAATTTCTTCTTCTCTCCGCTTCCCATAAGCCCCTCTCTTAAAGAGGGGTTTTAAATTTGTTACTTGACAAAAACTACTTTTTCTGATTATTCTAACCCGAACTCTGGAACACCGGAGCCAGGCCTTTTTCAACCAAATAAGATAAATAATTCGCGTAAAGGAGGTTCGTGCGTAGTGACTCTCAAAAAAATCGTTCCCGATGCACTCACCGTAATAGCTCTTTTCATCTTCTTTTTTATCGCCGTTGTAATGCCTCTTGTCGGCTGGAGCTTTCATCATGTCACGAGCGAAAGCATGGTTCCGACCCTATGTCTTGGAGACGAACATCTTTGTATCAAAACCGACATATCCAAAGTGGAAATCGGAGACATAATCGTCTTCAGTAGCCCTAACGACAGCACCGATTTGACGGTGCATAGAGCCGTAAGCATCGAAAAACGCGGGGAGGACATCTTCATAACGACGAAAGGAGACGCCAACAAAACGCCTGACCAGAAAGTTGTCACTAAAGACAATTTTCTCGGGAAAGCTCGCGGAAGAATTCCTCTTCTCGGATTCGTTCTTGGAAACAAGATCGCCCTAATGAGCCTTCTCTTTGTTCTGGGAAGTGCGCTGATTCTCGTCATTCTTCTTGAAAAGGAAAAGAGGAGACCGACGCGTGCCGAAGCGTTCTCGATGAAAAACGCTTTGGTTATTCTCGCGGTCATCGGAATATGCGCGTGGTCAATGATTGGCCACGGTGTGACCGAACAGAGAACGGTTCTCATTGAACATCCCGATGGCGGATATGTGATGGAAAAAAAAGTGACAACCCTGTTGCCCATGGAGATCTTTCTTGTCTCCGACGGCACGCTATCGGAAGATAACTTTCTTTTGATTCCGGGAGAAGAAAAAATAATCGCGATTGAGTCGGATAAAAAAAATATCACGCTCAAAAGCGGTTCGTTTCTCCCGTTGCTGCCCTTGCCGCTCTCTCTTGTTCACAATCTTTTCAAATGGTCGCCCTATGCAGTGGTGGCCGCGATGACTCTCGAAATACTCATTCCGGTCGGCGTAGTAATCGTCCTCGTGGCGGTTAAAAAACCTCGACGGAAAGAAAGAATCAAAAGGAGGATAACTGAATGAGAATTCCAAAGTGGCGGACAAAGCGTCCGTTCATCACCCTCGCGCCGTTCGTTCTTCTTTTTATCTTTGTCGTGTCCCTGGTGGGTTCGCTCATCATCGGCCCCGCCGCGGGAGACGGAAAAGAAAAGACAATCGCTTCCTATAAGCAAACGGGAAGCTTCACCTTGCAACCCTACGGCAATCATCAAAACGCCGCCGAGACCATTTTCCCGCCTATAACGGAAAATATGACGATGAATTTCGCCTATGTCTTGGCGCGCGATGAAGCCACAAAAGCCGAACCGTCGGAAAAGACTGTCTCCGTAAGAGCGGTACTTTCGGAAGTCAACGGGAAATGGCAAAAGGAAGTTCTCCAAACGGACGAAGTAAAAAAGCGCTCCGACAAAATGGAAATCTCTTTCCCGCTGGACTTCGGAAACATTCTCGCTACGGGAGCCCAAATCGAAAGGGACTTAAACCCGCGATACAACTCCCAGATAGAGTACTTCATGGACAACACCTACCGTCTGGACATCATAGCGACGGTGACTGACGGGAAAGAAACGCTCGTCGCCTCGGTAGGCGGAAAGCTCAATTCTTCGGTTTTTGAAATAGAAGATCAATTGAGCGGCGCTCACCGCGGCGAAGGATGTTGGGCCCTTTACGGCTTCGGCTATGATGCCCAAATCCGCGAAAACGCGCTCATCTCCGTCTCCAAAATAAGCAAAAAAGCGGAGACGGAAAAACCGGAGCCCGTGGAGAAGGGAGCCTTCTCCGTTACCCAAGGAGAAAACGCGGCTGACCTAATCTTCCTCTACGATCTGACTTCCGATAAGGAAATCGGAAATGTAAAAATTTCCGGAACGGTTGAAGTGGAAGGAACGAGCCTTGATAGGTGGCAAAAGGTCATTCTCTCGAAAAACCTGCAGTTCGATTCGGCGGAAGGGAAAATGGTCATTCCGCTCAATTCGGAAGACATTAAAACGGCAGTAAATCTCCTTGACTCTGCTGACCATCGCCCGTCGATGTCGGTTGACCTGAAGGTCAAAGCGAAACTTCATTTGGAGGCTTCTGTCGCGGAAGCCAATGTGAGCGATGAATTTCTTTCCGAATCCCTCACGGGAAAACTGGAAGGAGGCAAAATCGTCTGGAACACCGGCCCCGAAGTGGAAAAGCAGGGAGCGGTGAAGGAAACGGAAAAAACGCGCGCCGGTTGGCTCACGGGTTTATACGAAGCTTTTATCGTGCTCATGTATATTTCGCTTCCCGCAAGCGTTATTCTGCTGCTAGTGGGCGTATTCCTAAAAAAGAAGCCCGCATCAAACGAAACGTCGAAAGAGTGTCTGTTGAAGCAGAAAGAACGCGAGCTTACGAAAAAAAGCTATCGGCGGTCGCTCGAAGACATTTCCGCGCAATGGACGGGCCCTCGGCAGTATGAGCATTCAATGGAAGCCCTTGAAGGAGTGGCATCTGACGAAGGAGCCGCGGTTCATTTCTATATGGATTCCTTTGACGAAAATCGTATTTGTTATTGGGTCTATGGCCTGAAAGTTCTTTACTTGTTCGATGCCAAAAGGAAATAATTCCTTGCGGCAAAGCCTCGATTTTAACATCGGGGCTTTTTTATTAATAAAAATCCCCTTGAAGAAGGGGATTCTAAAATGCGAAACATAAGCGTCATATGGCGAAAACTCCGGCCACACCGCGATCAACGACAATGGCAACGAACTCATTTGAAAGATTCAAATTCATTGCCGCTTCTCCGTCAAAAGAGGCGAGCGCCCTTCTCACATCTTCGCGCGAAACGGACTTGATTACAAAATTGCTTTTTCCCAAATTGTATTTGCTCCAAAATCTTCCCGAAAGTTTTTGAAGCTCCTGGCCGTTTGCATCCGAAGTATTCAAGATGAGGATCACCGTATCCTTAATCGCTTCTTCCCGAACCGCGAGATAGTTCTTGAATGCCTCTATTTCTTCTGCCAGCCGGTTAAGTGTCTTTCTGGAGCGGCGTCTATGCCGTGCATTGTTGCAAAAAGCGATGCCAGAAATTACCGACCCTGCATCTTTTATGGAAAACATTGAGTTTCCTCCTTTCGCGCTTTTTTAGTTTGTAACGGACTGGACGAAAGTAAAGCACAAAATTGTCCTTACGACAATTGACGTCGTTTTATTTTTATTCTCATAGAATTAAAAAGGGGCAAAAAATCTGAAAGAAAATTATAAGCCGCCGCGCCCGCGGGTCCGATAAATCCGAGAAAAACAAGCGCGAGTCCGCAAGCGTTCGTGGCTCCCCATATTCCGAAGTCCTCAATTGAAACTCGGCGCGCCGCCCGAGCGATGCGCATGGCTGCGGGAAGAGTCAAGAGATTGTCCCGCATTAGAACAATTTGCGCCGAATCGATCGTCCCCTCGGCGCCGAGACCTCCCATGGCAACACCGACGCCGGCAATTGAAAGCGCCGCTGCGTCGTTCACTCCGTCGCCGACCATGGCGACTAAATCATTTTTTTGAAGTTGTCTTATAATTTCTACTTTTTCTTCGGGCATGAGCTCGGCGTGCCACTCGTCTACGCCTAATTGTTCAGCGATTGCTTCCGCGGCGCGTTTATTGTCGCCCGTAAGCATGACTATTTTTTGGATGCCAAGCTCTCGGAGCTCCTTTATCGATTTTTTGGCGTTTTCTCTTATCGTGTCGGCCGCTGTAATACATCCGATAACGCGCCCATTTTTGGAAACGTAAGAAACGCTGCGTCCAAGAGAAGCTTCCCTGTCCGCGGCTTCAATGATTTCCGGAGGAAAAGTGATGCCCTGTTCCTCCAAAAAAATTCTTTTCCCGGTAACGATTTTGTTTTTCCCTGTCTTCGCTACGACCCCTTTACCTCCCTTCTCTTCGGCGGAATCGGGAGCGGTGGTCTTAAATCCGCGCTCCAGGGCGTAATTCACGATAGCGCGCGATATTGGGTGATTGGAAAAAGAATCGGCGAAGAGGCTCCATTCAAGCACGTCGTCTTCAGAGTGTCCTTTCGTCCTGATAATCGAGGCTACGGAAAGAACGCCGGTCGTAAGCGTTCCCGTCTTGTCAAAAACGATCGTCCGGAGCTTGCCGAACATTTCCAAATGCCGGCTGCCTTTTACGATAATTCCTAGATTGGCCGCCGCGTGAATGGCTCGCAAATAGGTAATGGGTATGGCGATGGCGAGATCGTCCGCGCAGACCACGAGTACTACGGCTAAAACAAGAGGTAAATTACGAGTTATCGCAAAAAGAACGATTACTCCCAAAAACACGGAAATAAGATATATTTTCCCAAATCGTTCGCCCAAAGTCTGCGCCGAAGGTTTTTCATTCTGCGCCGATTCAACGAGCGCTATCACTCTCTCTATTGTCGTGTCTTTACCCACGTGAGTCGTTTTGACGCGCAAACTGCCCGATTGCATAAGCGTTCCGCTCATTACGCGACTTTTCTCCGATTTATCCACGGGAATCGACTCGCCGGTCAGTGACGACTCATCGACGGCCGCATTTCCCGAAAGCACTATGCCGTCTACCGGCATGCGTTCTCCTATTCCCACGGCAACAATATCGCCGATTTTAACGCTCCGGATATGGACATCAACCAACATTCCGTCTTTTTCGACCCGCGCGATTTCCGGCCGCAATTTCAAAAGACCGCGAACGCTCTTTTCCGTCCTGTCGCGCGTAACGTCATCAAGTATTCGCGCGGCGGCAAGCATCAACTCAATAAAAACGGCGGACATCCATTCACGGCTTAAAAGTGAAAATATAAGAGCCACCGAAGCGAGTGAATCCATTGAAGCCCACTCTTTCTCGCGGAACGAACGAATTACTCCCAAGAGTACGGGTACCAAACCGATAACGGCCATAATGGGAAGCACGTAAACGCCTATACCCGAAAGCATCCGACTGAAATGAAGGGTAAGGGTAACGATTAAAAAGAAAGACAAAACGGCGTCCAGACGATACCGGACGGAAAGTTTCATAACGACTTCATTTTATCATAGCCCCTGTCTTTTTATCGGCTGACTCGCGCACTCCTGTTGCAAATGTTTATCCACAACCCAAATTGCGCTTATTGTATAATTAAATAAAGGTTTTAAATAAAAAATAAGCGAATGAATAAAAAAGTAATCTTAGGAATTATTGTCGGCGTAATTATAGTCGCGATTGCCATCTACGCGATATTTGTTTGGAAGCCTTCTCCTTCCGTTCCCGAAGCCCCGAGCGCGGAACTCACGGGAACCGTGTCCTATCGCGAACGCATCGCGTTGCCTTCAGGCAGCATTATTGACGTTCAGATAAGGGACGTTTCGGAAGAAGATGACAACGCGACCGCAAAAATCGTGGCCGAAGAAAATATCGTCACCAGCGGCGAAAACGTCCCGATTCCTTTCGCGATAAAATACAATCCCGAAGATATTATTTCCGGTCACGTTTATACCGTCTTTGCGCGCATCTTTATGGATGACGAATTGAGATGGGTTACCGACACTCCCACCTTCCTTCTTGAAGAAGAAGAACCGATACAAAACGTTGATTTGATGCTTTCTGCCACCAGTACCTCTTCCGAAGGAGCGCTCAAGACGGAAGACTTGGAAGGAAAAACGTTCCGCATAGCTTCCTATAACGGCGTTGCGACCGATCTCGATTACGAATATACCGTTGCCTTTAGCGAGAATTCCATTAACGCGCACGTTTGCAATGCGATGTTTGGCGGATTCGCTCTTACAAACAGCACTCTAAGAGGAATGTTGGCCTCAACCCTCATGTATTGCATTGAACCGGCCGAAATGATGAACATTGAAGACGCGTTGAAATCTCTTTTGACCTCGGGTGCCTCCGCTTCGCTCTCGGGTGATACGTTAACCCTTTCGGGAAGCGGCAAAACATTAGTTTTAACGGAAATCCAATGATCAAAAAGATAATAATATTGATCGTGGTCTTGCTCTTGCTCGGAGCGGGCGCTTGGTATTTCTTTGGTGAGAAAAAAGCTTCTCCCACTCCGTCCCTGACGGCCACTTTCGTTTGCGAAAATGACAAGACGATTGAAGCTTCGTTCTTTAAAGGCGAATCTGTTCCGGTGGAACCCGAAGAAATGCCGGTTTCTACGGACAGCGTTAAACTCGTCTTAAGCGATGGCCGCAAATTTGACTTGACTCAAGTTATTGCCGCTTCCGGCGCGAGATATGCGAACAGCGACGAATCGTTTGTTTTTTGGAATAAGGGAGATGACGCCCTGATTCTTGAAAACGGCGAAGAAGCGGATTTCAGGAATTGTAAAGTCGCTACGCAAGTTACGGCTTGCACTCAAGACGCGAAACTTTGCTCTGACGGAACGGCTGTTGGAAGAGAAGGGCCAAACTGTGAATTTCCAGCTTGCCCTGGAGAATAGTTACCGAAGTCTGATTGTATTCAAAAACCCGAACGAAACGTTCGGGTTTTTGGTGTTATAATTATGCCTATGAAACTAGCAGTTAAAATCATCACGGTTTTATTGGGACTTAGCGTTCTTGCGGGTCTCGTCTATTACGGAATGAATCGTTTGAGCGTGCCAGCGACAAACGATGAAGAGGCCGCAAGAAAAGTAATAGAGGAATTTGGTTCGCGTCTTAAAAACGTTTCTTTGCTTGCTCCCGCGGATGTACTAAAGCAAAGTATGGAGAAAAATTACAAAGAATTAGTCGTACCCGCTCTTTTATCTGCTTGGGAAGCGGACCCGAGTATTACACCGGGGAGACTCACTTCTAGTCCTTGGCCCGATCGCATTGAAATAACGAGCATGAGTAGGTCAAACGACACTTATAAGGTTGAGGGCTTTATTATTGAGCTCACGAGCGTAGAAACTACGGAAGGAGGAAAAGCCGCGAGAATTCCCATTTCGCTCGCTATCGTTAAGCAAGAAAAAAAATGGCTCATCAATGCGGTTATGTTTGATGAAAATCCTTCTTTGGAATATAGAAACGACACCTACGGTTTTTATTTTACCCTGCCTGATAGCTGGGAAGGGTACTCCATCGTTAAAGGCGGTTGGGAAGGAAACTTCATAGATAGCTCTTCCGGAACGACATCGGGACCGCTTCTTTCAATAAGACATCCCGACTGGTCAGAAGATGTGCCAAGGCAAGATATCCCCATTATGATTTTCACCCATTCCGAATGGGAAGCTGTCGTAGCCGAACGTCTTAGTGTCGGAGCAGCGCCTATTCCTCCGAGCGAACTTGGTCAAAACACGAATTACGTGTTTGCTCTTCCCGCGAGATATAACTTTGCCTTTCCCGTAGGATTTGAGGAAGTGGAGCAAATCATTGCGGGAAATCCTTTACGTGCGTTTTAAGCCTTTCTTTCGAGGACTACCCAAGTCATTCCGGAGTGAGGTAAAATCAGCGTATGAGAATTCTCTACCATAACCCCACTTGCGGATCGGGGATTGAACAGATCGGTTACATTTTTCTTTTGCTTTTAAAAAAGCTCGGTCATGAGATTGATTTATGGAACACCCAATGCGCCAATCAACAGGAAAATTTCATATCCAAAACGGTCGGTAACTACGACATGGTTTTCTTAAACGCCGCCCACAAACTGTCTTTTGACCGGATTATAAAATCTCCGGCGGATAACATTTTTAACATTTCTCACGATGGCACCGAATTACCAGTATTCTGTAAGCAGCTTAGCCTAAACTATCTTCATCAGTACCAATTTCTTCCGGAGCAAAACGCCCGCAAAGTGATTTTTCCGCTTACTTATCCTTACGCCTACGACAAGCGGGAATATGAACGCGACCGGCCGTACAAATTCGTTTATGCCGGACGCTGGTGCGAAGCCAAGTTCCATCCCTCCGTCAAAAAATTCATGGAAGAAAATAAAATCAAAATGGATTTTGTTTTCGTAAATATTATAGATGACGGCTATTCGCCCGACACGATCGCGAAAACCGGCTTTAAAGACGCAAATGTCGGAGATATCGCCGGATATTTGAGAAAAACAGAATATCTGCTCGTGCCCTCAACAACCGAGTGTATCACCCTTGTTGCTGGCGAAGCGCTCGTTAACGGATGCATTCCGATAGTGCTTGAAACGGAACAGGAAGAACACAAACAGTTTATTAACTGCATCACCGCCTATTCTCCCGAGGAATTTAATAACGTAATCGCCACTCTCGCCGAAAGCGACACCGACCCCGAGGGATTGAACCGAAAAAAAGTTTTTGATTTTTCAAATCAAATGTGGTCTATTGACAAAACGCTTGATGAACTGCGGACGATTTTCGGAACTGGTAATAATGGAAAAATAAACGTTATCTTTGACGACAACGCGATTGCTCACGATGAGAAAGGACTCGAGAAAACTTTACCCTACATTAACGCGACAATAATTACGGGAGAAACGATAGCTTGAAGTTTATTGCCCGATAGTTTAACTTTAGCGGAGCTTTTTTAAAAAGGAGGGATTTTTATGTTTCGTCTTTCGGAACCGAGCGGACTTATCTTACTCGATGATATTCTTACGGAAAAACCCGATTATCGTTTTTATCACATTCGTCCGGAAAATATTCCAAAAGAACACTGCGTTCGATTCGGCAATTCAACAAAAGCGGTCGAAGGCCTTCTTGCCGTTTTCAAGAAGAAAGGATTTTGGGGCGCGCTCACAATTACCGAAAGGGCAATGCTCTTAAAAAATGGTCTTCTCGAACCCGACGACAACTTTTCTAATCTCATAGATCAAGTGGACGCAATTGGCCCCCGTTTTACTTTTCGGTCCTTTCCGCCCTGTTATGTCTTAAAAGACGCGGCTGGGACTTTTTATGTGACCAAATTCTTTATTGGCCTGCTTGCCGCCCCGGATCACGTTTTTAAAGAACGCAAAGTTAGAATTAAGAACGTACCGAGAGGGGATGTATGCACACCCGGAGATGAATATTGCTGGGAGTGCGGTTACGTCGCTCCGGCGGAAATCTTTTTTGGGAGAGATAGATGCCCGAATCCCAACTGTCCGCATCCGGGAAACTGGAACGATTAACCCGCGTTAAGCGTGGATTAACAAAAAAACCGCGCTTTACGCGGTTTTTATTTTATCTCGCCGCTTGAATACTTGGGCGAAGCATTATTTATTCCGCTCGTTTTGTAGTAATCCCATGGAGCGCACATTCCGTCAATGGAATTCATATCAAACGCCACTTCTTTTCCGGGACCGTGACGGCAACGTTCAACGCCGGAATTGCAATCAAGCACCGAAAACTTGTAACCCTTGTTTAATGTCTCTTCAATCACGTCGTAACTCATTCCCTCATCGTAGAAATGAATGAAGAAATCTTGATATATTCTCCCCTTGGGGAACATCGTATGGAGGGTATTTTTGTTGAAATTGGTAACTTGGCATTCCACCAAATCCAAATGTTTTACGCCCATGTCGTTTAAGCGCGGAAGTGCCGCAAACAATTTATCGCGATAATGGGGCAAAGAAGGCAATTCCACCGTGCCCGTAAATCCTTTTTTAATTGCACGTTCCAAGTTTTGATAAACTTCTTCCGAAAAACCGCTCGCGGCGATATGAAACCGAAGCTCTTGCACTCCCCAGTCTTTCATTCGCAAGAGATTTTCTTCATTCGCCAAAATGCCATTCGTGTAAACGTATAAATAGGTATTGAGTCTCTTTTTGACTTCGGCTTCCCGGATCACTTTTACGAATCTTTCAAGCTGATCCATGTAAAGCAAAGTCTCTCCCGAACTTTGAAGAGCCACTATTATCGGTCGCCAAGTGGGATTCAAGGACTTCGCAAAAACATCCGTTAACATCCGATCTATTTCCCCCTGAGTTTGGTCTCTTCTTGCGGGATCGTAATAACAATAAGGACAGCGGCACATGCACTGAGCGCCGATTTGCATTCCGGTTGAAAGTTCCGGCGTAAAACATCCCCGGCATCCGGGCGATATTTTGCCGATATGCACCGCGTGTCCGGAAGCGTGAAACTCAAGTCCCTTGATTGACTGCTGGCGCTTGAGCTTTTCCGAAATTATTTCCTGATAGAGAACGAGTCTCATACACCCACATGTATACATCCTAGTAAGGGTAGGGGTCAAAGGTTATCATTTAGATGGACCATGTCGGAACGTCGAAAAATCATTCTGGGACTCGTTTTTTGCGTTACTCTTCTTTCCTTGATCGGAACGATTATTTTTTATCCGGAAGCGAGAAATTTCTTTTTTCTGCAAGATAAGACTTCGTTTTGCGTTACGGGGGAAATACCGTACGGCATCGGTACGATAGACCCCGAATTCAGCATTTCGAAAAGTGAATTTACCGAAGCGGTGAAAAAAGCGGAAACGCTCTGGGAATCAGCCCTGGGAAAAGATGTTTTTGTGGAAAGCACTTCTCCCGATCGCATGGATATCAACCTTGTTTTTGATGACAGGCAAGCCGGAACAATCGCGCTTAAAAATAAGATTGAGGGAATAAATTCCGCGGAAGGAAAATACGAAGCGGCCCGGAACGAATATCTTAGTTTGTCTGGGGGACTTACCTCACGAAAACTAGAAATAGATTTCTTGGAAAACGCGTATTCTTCGCTTAAGAACGAGCTTGTTTCCGCAAATACTCTCTATAACGCTAAAGTTGAAAATTATGAGAGCGAAGTTGCTTATTGGAACGCTCGCGGCGGTGCCTCTGAACCGGAATATTCCCGGATTATGTCGGAGAAAAAAGAACTAGATAATCTTTACGAACAAATTAGAGTCAAAGAAGAAACGCTAAAGATAAGAGAAACCAATTTGAATGAAAAAATTGCCGCGTATAACGAATTGGTTTCACAGGTAAATACCGTTGCGGGAATGACAAACCGGCTTGCCAACTCGTTAAACGTAGGCATAGAAGATTATAATCGTTTGCAGGCGGATCGCGAGGAATTTGTCACGGGCAATTACAAAGTGCAAAACGGCGAAAAATCAATTGACGTTTATCAGTTTTACGACGACAAAGACCTGGTGGTTATTCTCGCTCACGAAATGGGTCACGCTCTGGGTCTCCCGCACGCAACTACGGAAGATTCTGTAATGTATCCCAAGATGATAAGCCAGGAGGCGAAACTCTCTGCGGAAGATATATCCTTTCTTAAATCGGTTTGTAAATAAATAAAAACGGCTATCTTAGAGATAGCCGTTTTTGGTTTTTATTTAGAAGGAAACAACTTTTCTCATGCACGTCCACGTTTCGCCATCGGCTCTTGTGGAAAGAATCAATCGGGGTTTGCCACCCGAAGAGAAGTCTACGCCAACGTATTTATCGTCAACCCTTGAACCCAGAGCAAAGACCGTTGAACCGAAAAGTTCAATATCCGACTCTTGGGCATTCATCATGTATTCGTACCACCACAAAAGTTCCGCGAGAGTAAGGTATCTTCTGCTCTTCTCCCGCTCCGGAGCGATTGCCAGTTCGTCTTTTGCATGGGGTCTTACGTGATACACGATATAAGGTGTTGGCGGCGGAGCGATCAAATTTTTCACTCGCTCCAAGTCCACCTCTGAAGTCTGATAGCTCGGTCCCATAAGCCGGTCCGGCTCGCAGGGTACTAGGCAAACTCGCCCTCCTACATCCCTACCTTCGGCTCCAGAGAGATAACGAAAGAGCGTGTCTCGGAGAAGCGTTCTTACCCTTTTCATGAAATGGCGTCTGTCGTCACATCCCATTCTCTTCAACCGGGAAAGCTGCTCTTCGGTCTGCGTGAGGACCATTTGACCTCTCCTGCTGATCTTACGTGCGTTGGCCATCAATAAAAACCTCCTATTAAAATTTTTTAAGAATACGTACGGTGATTAAACTACTCCGCGCCCTTTTTGTCAAAATGAGCTAAAATAAAAGTATATGAAGATACCGAGCATTTTTTACCAATTTAAAAACGAAAAAGTATTGGTCGTCGTTTCGGGAACTGAACGTGCCAAATTATTTAAAACTCAAAACGGAGAAATGGAAGACATCGGTTTAGTTTCTCTGGAAAAAATAAAATATTCCGACAAAGAAGGGACTTACAACGCCCCCGGCGGCCTATTTCGCGGCGGCAGCGTTTTGGATGACGTCTCGGAACGCGAGAAAAAACAGTTTATGGAGCTTCTAGCCCGTAAATACGACGAGCTGAGGAATGAAAAATTTGATTATATTGCCCTACTTGCTCCTTCAAACGTTTTACACGAAATTATCGGCTGTTTTGACATCCCAAAAACCGAAAAAGAGGGTAAAGTAAGGGTAATCAAGGAAGGAAATTACCTTCACGCGACTCCGGAAGAACTGTTTCGTCTTCTCTCCGAAGCGTTAAATCCGCTCGCGGGTTAAGCGAAAATTATTCCCGTCTGTGGACAACTGAAGGCACCCCTTTCAATGCTCGCTTTTTGCGTCCTTGTCCTTTCTTCTTCGGGGACTAAAATTAAGTTAACTAGTAACTCCTAACATGACGGTAATAAAAAGAGACGGCACCAAAGCCGAGTTTGATAAGGGTCGCATCTATAACGCCATAATGAAGGCGGCCGAAACGACCGGCGAACTAAAAGAAGCTGAAGCGAGGAAAATAACGGAAATCGTTACCCACTATCTCGGAAAAGCGGAGAAATTCAAGGCGGACGTTCACGTTGAGGAAATCCAAGACGTGGTGGAGTTCGCCTTAATGAGCTCCGGCTATTGGAAAACGGCTAAGGCTTACATCGTTTATCGCGAGAAACGTTCTCAAGCGCGGGCGACCAAAGGAGTCGTCATTGAGGTGGAGAACGCGATGAAGGAATATTTGGAACAAGCCGATTGGAGAGTAAAAGAAAACGCCAATTTGGACTATTCCTTAGGCGGACTCATTATTCGGATCGCAGGAAAAATAGTCGCGAATTATTGGTTAAACTACGTTTACACGGAAGAGATCAGGGAAGCGCACAAATCGGGCGACATTCACATTCATGATCTGGATTTCTTTGCCGGATATTGCGCCGGTTGGAGTTTGCGCCAGCTTTTGGAAGAAGGATTCAATGGCGTCCCGGGGAAAGTGGAATCAAAACCGGCAAAACACTTGGAAGTGGCCGTTGCTCAAATGGTTAATTTTCTGGGTACGTTGCAAAACGAATGGGCAGGAGCGCAAGCGTTTTCTTCTTTTGATACTTATCTGGCCCCTCTCGTGAAAATTGATAATCTGGATCAAAAACGGGTCAAACAGTGCATTCAACAATTCGTGTTCAGCATTAACACTCCGTCTCGCTGGGGAACGCAAACTCCTTTCGTAAACGTTACTTTTGATTGGGTCTGTCCGCCGGACATGAAGGAGAAGCATCCGACGATCGGCGGAGAAGAGCTTAATTTTACCTATAGCGACTGCCAAAAAGAGATGGATATGATAAACAAAGCCTTCATTGAGGTTTTGACCGAAGGAGACATGCACGGCCGGATTTTCACTTTTCCCATTCCGACCTATAACATCACGCGTGACTTTGACTGGGAGAACGAAAACGTAAAACCCTTGTTTGAAATGACCGCAAAATACGGCATTCCGTATTTCCAGAACTTCGTGAATTCCAGTTTAAATCCTTCCGATGTCCGCAGCATGTGCTGCAGGCTCCAGCTTGATCTTCGGGAACTTCGCGCCCGCCAAGGAGGGCTTTTCGGTTCGGCGGAACTCACCGGCTCTTTGGGCGTAGTAACCTTGAATCTTGCCCGCATAGGATATCTTTCAAAGACCAAAAAAGAATTTTTGGACAGTGTCGGACGACTGATGGATATCGCAAAGCAATCTCTTGAAATGAAGAGAAAAGTGGTTGACGAGAACATGGAACGCGGACTTTTGCCCTACACCAAAAGGTATTTGGGGAGTCTCCACAATCATTTCTCTACGATCGGCATAAACGGAATGAACGAAGCGCTTATGAATTTCATGGACAAGGACATTTCGGATCCCGAAGCCAAGAAATTCGCCTTGGAAGTGCTTGATCACATCCGCAACAAACTCTCCGATTATCAGGAAGAAACGGGAAATATTTACAATCTTGAAGCAACTCCGGCGGAAGGAGCCACCTATCGTTTTGCCAAAGAAGACGTAAGCCGGTTCCCCGGTATCATTCATCAAGGGCCGAACGAAGCTCCTTATTACACGAACTCAACCCACCTGCCCGTTAACTACACGGACGATCCACTTGCCGTTTTGACCCATCAGGACGAACTTCAAACGAAATATACCGGCGGGACGGTCGCTCATCTTTTCTTCGGCGAAAGCGTTCCCGATTGGCGCGCTTGCCGCGATTTCGCGAGAAAAGTAGCGAATAATTACAAGCTTCCTTATTTCACGATTACTCCCACCTTTAGCATCTGCAGTAAGGACGGATACTTGAACGGCGAAGTGGAGAACTGTCCCAAATGCGGTTCGGAATGCGAAATCTGGTCAAGAGTAGTCGGTTATTATCGACCGGTTAAACATTGGAACAAAGGCAAGCAATCCGAATTCAAGGACCGGAAAGAATACGTCGTTCCCGTTATAAACCAATAATTATGTTTCTCGGCGGTTATCAAAAGGTTAGCCTCATAGACTACCCGGGCGTTGTCGCATCCGTTGTTTTTTTGCGTGGCTGCAATTTTATGTGCCCTTATTGTCATAATCCGGAGCTTCTTTCCGCGGAAGGAGGAATCGTTTTGGAAGAAGAATTTTTCTCAATGCTTTTCGCAAATCGCCGAATGCTTGATGGAGTCTGCGTTACCGGAGGAGAACCTTGTCTTCAACTCGAACTTCCGGAATTCCTGTCTAAACTGAAAGACATGGGGTTTAAGGTCAAACTTGATACGAACGGTTCGGAGCCCGACATGCTTGGGTTTATCCTAGACAAAGGCCTCGCCGATTACGTGGCTATGGATATCAAATCCTCTTGGGAAAATTATTCGCGCATCGCTCGTCCGGATTCTTCCGCTGACAAAGTTAAGAAATCCCTTGCCGTGCTCCAAAATTCTCGCACCGATCATGAATTCCGGACGACCATTTTTCCGGGCGTGCATACGATGGACGATTTTCTCTCCATTGCCGGATATTTAAAGGACGGAAGCAAATATTTTGTTCAGAACATAAAACGCGAAAAAACCCTGGAAGAAATTTTTGCGGAGACTGATTTGTTCGCCGAAAACGTGGCGGAAGAACTCGGAAATCGTTTTCCAAAGCTGCTAATCGACCACCGATGATGTTATAATTTGGGCGTTAAATGCCCTCTATTTTCAAAAATTCGTCCGACAAGATAATTTTTATCGGGACAATTGTTTTTTTCGCCGTTATCGCGATTTTCGTGTTTCTGAATCCTTTTTCTGAAAGAACGAAAGTTAATGCGCCTGCGGAAAAACTGAAAATAGCCACCACGGTAATTCCGGTTGAAAGTCTCGCGCGGGAGATAGGAGGCGATAAGGTAACGCTTACGCTCATAGTGCCCGAAGGCCAATCTCCTCACACTTTTGAGCCTACTCCGGAAACGATGAAAAACGTTTCCGGCGCCGCATCCGTTTTTAAGATCGGAATTATTGATGATTGGGCATCGGATGTCGCTTCTTCTTTTAATATTCCCGTATTTTACGTTGGCGAAGGAACCGATCTTATAACGAACGAAGGAATAGATCCTCATTACTGGCTTTCCATTAAAAACGGAAAAATAATCGCTCAAAACATCGCGGAGGAATTTACCCGTCTTGATAAAGAAAACGCGGATTATTACGCCGCAAACCTAACCGCCTTCGTTAAAAAAGCCGATGAAACCGATACCGAGATAAAAGAAACTCTTTCGGGAATAAAAAACCGGAACATCATCACTTTCCATGACGCTTGGGAATATTTTGCGAGGGATTACGATTTAAACGTAGTCGCGGTTTACGAACCTTCTCCCGGAAAAGAACCGCTTCCGCAGGACGTTAAGTCTCTTATAGACAAGGCGAAAGAATACGACATCGGAACGTTTTTCTCCGAAATCCAGTATTCTTCGGCGCCGCTCCGGGCGATAGGTGAAGATGAAGGAATAAAGATAGTACCGTTGAATCCTTTGGAAACAAAAGGCGCGTATCTTGATACTATTCTGGAAAACGCTAAGACGATAAGGGATGCTTTAAAATGAAAAAAGTTTTAGACATTAAAGATTTGTCCGTATTGTTCGGCGACAACTACGTTTTAAGAGACGTATCGCTAAGCGTCACAATGGGCGAAGTGGTAGCCGTCATAGGTCCGAATGGTTCGGGAAAAACAACTCTCCTTAGGGCCATTCTTGGCCTCATCCCGTATTCTGGAAAAATAACTTTGCCCAAAATCCGCGCCGGCAATAAAAACATCGGTTACGTTCCGCAAAGATTTCAATTTGACCCTAAATTCCCCATAACCGTCTCGGAGCTCATAGGAATGTCCACTCCGCCGCCGAAAAAAAAAGAGAAATGGAAAATGATGGAAGAGATCGGAATTACTTATCTCGAGAACCGGATGGTGGGATCTCTCTCCGGCGGCGAATTGCAGAAAGTTTTGATAGCCCGCTCCGCCATCAAAAAACCGAAGCTCTGGCTTTTGGACGAGGCTACGAGCGGAATTGATGCCGCTAAAACTTCCGGCTTTTTTGATCTTGTCCGTAAAATGAAAGATAAATGGAAATCGGGGATTATCGTCGTTTCTCACGAGATGGACATAGTGCATCGTCTTGCCGACAAAGTGATCGGGCTTAACAACGAGATTATTTTTGAAGGAAAACCGGACGAAGCTCTTTCTTCGGTTCATTTCAAAGAACTTTACGGGAAAGAATTCAGCTTCATATCAAAAAAATGACCGAAATATTTGGATATTCTTTCATGCAGAACGCGGCCCTTGCCGGCCTTTCGCTTGGGATACTTCTTTCTTACGTCGGCGTTTTTGTCGTATTGAAAAAAATGTCGTTTTTCGGTGACGGTATCGCTCACGCGTCTCTTGCCGGAGTCGCCGCCGCCGTGCTTATGGGCAATAATCCCATTATCGGCGGCATCGCCGCCGCCGCTGTTTTTGCCATTCTGATCTTTATTCTTGAAGAAAAATTCGGAGCCTCGGGGGACGCGGCTTTGGGCATAATATTTACCTCCGGCATGGCTTTGGGACTAATTCTTATCGGCCTCGCGCCCGGATACAGAACGGAACTTATGTCGTATCTTTTTGGAAATATTCTTGCGATAAGCAGATCGGAAGCCGTTATTTCGGCCGTTCTCGCCGTCGTGTTTACGATCGTGCTTTTCGTTCTTCGCAGGCGGATAGGGCTTTTGGCCTTAAGTGAAGAACTCGCCACTGCCGAAGACAAAAGAGCCAAAACGATAAAATTGCTTTTTTACATCATCACGGCCATATCCACGGTTCTGGGCATTAAAGTATTGGGGATCGTCTTGGTCTCGGCGGCCATAATAATTCCCGCGTCTTGCGCCAAACTCATCGCCCGATCGTTTATGGCAATGAGTATTCTTGCCATTGTTTTCTCGGAAATATTCATAAGTATCGGTCTCATAAGCTCGTATTCCTTAAACATCGGTGCGGGATCGGCGATCGTCCTTGTCGGCGCAATATCTTTCCTCGCAATCCAGATTATTTATTACGTTTTAAACGCTCTTAAAAGAAAGACTCCTTGAATTCCGACAGATTTGGTATGATATACCAATGAACAAGACTATTAAGAACGCTTTGGGCATTGTGGGCGCGGTATTCGCGATTATTCTCGCCGGAAGCGCCGCATCGTACGTCAATACTTACTCAAAATCCATTGAGCCCTCGTCGTTCCGGAACTTTTCCGTGTCGGCCGAAGGCGAAGCGGTCGGTATTCCGGATGTCGCCGAATTTACGGTCGGCGTCGTAACTGAAGGGGGAACGAACATAGGAACTCTTCAAGACGAAAATACCGCCAAAACGAACGCCATCATTTCCTTCGTCAAGGAAAACGGCGTGGAAGATAAAGACGTTAAAACAAGCTGGTATGATATTTCTCCGAGATATACGACTTGCTACGGAGACGGGATTTGTCCTCCGCGCCAAATTGTTGGCTATACGATTTCTTCTTCCATAACGGTCAAAATGCGCGATTTCAGCAAAACCGGAGACATTCTTTCGGGAGTTATCACAAAAGGAGCAAACACCGTTTCAAGCCTTACGTTTAAGATTGACGATGAGGACGCCACGCGAAAAGAAGCGAGAGATAAGGCCATATCCAAAGCGAAAATAAAAGCGAAAGAACTCGCCGACTCGGCCGGATTCAAAGTTGGAAGATTGCTCTCTATAAACGAAGGTTATGCGACTCCTTATTATGCGGCGGGAGCGGTAATGGATTCTTACTATAAAGAAGCCGCTCTTTCTTCCAGAACTCCCGTTGCTCTTGAACCCGGTTCGCAAGAGTTGACGGTTACGGTCACCCTTACTTACGAAATAAAATAAATTTCCTTGTCCGATAAGATAAAAATATTGCTTGTCGGATTGGCTCTTCTTGTAGCGGCCGTCATTATCACCGCATTGCTTTTCTTTTCGGGTAAAGAAAAATCCGCTACATCGCCGGAACCGACCGGAAACGGAACCACGACTTCCGTTAGCGAAGGGACTTATACGAGAAAAGGAACGATAACTTCCATTTCGGTTGAGCGAACGGACATAACCGTTTTATCGGAAGACGGCGGACATTCATTCTCCGTTTTTTCGGCGGCCGTAACGGACGTCAATAACAATCCGATTAACTCAACCGACCTGGTTGTCGGTATGGATGTGGAAGCGGTTGTGGAGAAGGGTTACGCCTTGTCTTTGCACGTAACCAAAAATCCGCCTATTGCCGTGATTTCCCCGACCTTGAATTCCGTCACGAATCTTGCCTTTAACGTGGAAGGTATCGCTTACGGGAAACAAGGAAAAGCCTGCCTTGAGCTCAATAACCGAAGAACGGGAACCGTCTATGAAACCGATCTCTCGGCGGATATCTCCTCTGACGGAAAATTTTCTATTCCTATTGATCTTTCTTCGGCCTTGGACGCCATGTCGGGCGATATGATTGACGGAAAACTTTCGGTTTGCGGCGAAAAAGAAAATATTCCCGTCTCATGGGGATATTATTCGGGGCTTACTTCCCGCATAAAAGTTTATTTTCTTAAAGACTCTTGCAGTACTTCGTATTACGTGGAGCGCGTGATTTTGGCTTCCCGTTCTCCGGTAAGAGCCGCGATCGAGGAAATGTTAAAAGGACCGAACGCTAAAGAAACCAAGACGGGCATTTTTTCTGTTGCGAAACCGACGGAACGCATTCGTTCCATTAACGTAAGCGCTGATGCCGTCTACATTGACTTTTATTCTTCCATCACAAGCGTTGTCCGCTGCAGTCCTTCTGCTTTAAGAACGCAAATCGTAAGAACCTTGAGCCAATTTCCCACGGAAAACGTTGTCATCACGATTGAAGGAGAAAAGAATAATCCTTTAAATTAAATTGTTTTCTTTCTTTTGATGTAGCCCTGGGTTTAGATTAAAATCCACTAAAGAAAAATGATTCGGAAAATCGCTAAATGGCTGATTGCTTTGACGCTTTTGTTCGCAGGACTTGTTATTTATATTTGGTCGGAAACGAACGTTCCTGCCATAAGAAACATAAACATCCCTCTTGCTGATTTCCCCGGCAAACTGAAAATAGTTCACATAAGTGACTCTCACGGTCGCGAAATATCTGAAAATGGTCGTTTGATTCGCGCCATCCGTTCTTTTTCTCCCGATGTAGTCGTTTTAACGGGAGACATGATTGATAAATCAACGACCGATTTTACCCCGGTTTTAAACACGATTAGCGAGTTATCCGGCGCATATCCCGTTCTATTCATTCCAGGGAATCATGAACACGCGAATCCCAAAGGAGAATTATTTATCAATTCGGTTCGCCGTTCCGGCGCCACCGTCCTTCTAAACGATTCCCGAATTATAAACGGTATCTCCATCTGCGGCGTAGACGACATTAATTTGGGACTAGCCGACGTTCCCGCGGCAATGGAGGCAAACGGACGTTGCGACATCCTCCTTAGTCACTCACCGGCGATTAACGAATCCATTCGCGGATTGAACATCCCTCTCGTTCTTGCGGGACACACTCACGGCGGGCAAATAAGACTTCCCGTTGTTGGCGCCTTGCTTCTTCCTGATCAAAATATTCCCGCCAATCTTGTAAATGGGCTCGTAAACGACGATGGAACTTGGTTCTATGTTTCGGTTGGTCTTGGTACGAGCGTAATCCCCGTGCGGTTTATGGATCGGGCGGAAGTCGGTCTCATAACGGTGACTCCTGAATGAAATTATCGGTTAAAGTGTTTCCGAATTCTCCCAAAAATTCTCTCGTTAAAAAAGGGGACGATGTTTTTGAAATCAGACTGACCGCATCTCCCGAGAGAGGAAAAGCGAACAAAGCGGCTGCAAAAATGCTCGCCGAATTTTTCCGCGTTCCCGTTTCGCAGGTAAAATTGTTAAAAGGAGCGCGTGATAGAAACAAATTATTTTCTCTATGATAGGCGAGGGAATTTACGCTTTTTGGAAACCGAAAGGCGTTTCTTCGGCCGGTTTTTTGCGCAAGATTAAAAAAGAAAATGGTATCAAAAAAATCGGCCACGCCGGAACGCTTGATCCTTTGGCTGAAGGAATTCTTGTTGTGGGTATCGGCAAAGGAACGAAATTGCTTACAAACGTTTCGGGATCGGAAAAAGAGTACATGGGGGTAGTCCGTCTCGGCGTCGTAAGCGAAACGGATGATGAAGAGGGCAAAAAAACCGAAATTTACTATCCAAAAATTCCAACGCGAAGAGCAGTTTTAAAAGCGTTGCGTTCATTTAAAAATGAACGCGAACAAATTCCTCCGGTCTACAGCGCCATAAAAATAAGCGGAAAGGAAGCGTACAAACGCGTTCGCAAGGGAGAAAAAATGGAAATGAAGTCGCGACCAGCCGAAATTAAAAAAATAAAACTTTTGTCGTATGAGTGGCCTTTTGTTTCTTTTAGCGTCATTACTGGTCCCGGGGTTTATATCCGCGCCATAGCCCGCGATTTGGGCGATAAGCTTGGAACCGGCGGATATTTGTCTTCTCTTACAAGGAATAGGGTCGGTAAATTTAGGAAGAGTAACGCTATGGTTCAAGAGAAGCTATAATTAGCTTGAATGATCAAGAAAATCTCAATTATCGGCGGGGGAGAAATAGGCAAAGCGATTTCTTTCATCGCTTCGGGCGCAAACATCGCTTTTGCCGTTTGGGACAAAGATCCGTCAAAATCTTCCGTTTCTTTTCCAGGAAGAGCTCTTGAAAATGCGGAAGTTATATTTTTTTGTGTCCCGACTTCCGCCGTTCGTTCAGTACTCTCCGAATTATCGCCTAATATTCCGTCAAACGTTCCACTGGTTTTTGTTTCCAAAGGACTTGAAGAAAAAACCGGTTTTACGGCGCCCGAAATTGCCGCTGAATTCGCGAATGAAGAAAGAATCGTTTTTATGGGCGGTCCGATGCTTGCCGAAGAAATCTTAGCCGGCAAAGGAGGACACGCCGTTTTAGGCGGGCACAAAGAAACTGTCGATTTCGTAAGTCAAATATTTAGGGGCGACAATATTTCCGTTGAAACGGCGAAAGACGCGTACTCTATAGCCGTTTTGGGGGTGCTAAAGAATATATACGCGATGGCTCTCGGAGCGGCCGAAGGACTCGGATATGATGAAAACGTTAAGTCTTACCTGTTTTCAAAAGCGGTTTCGGAAATGGACGCGGCCGCAAAAACCCTTCGCGGAAAAGTCGGAGCTACAAATACCGCGGGTATAGGCGATCTTATGGCAACGAGCATTAGTCCTGCCTCAAGCAATCGAAAAACGGGATTCAGTTTTGCGACCGGCAAAACTCCCGAACGCCAGAGCGAAGGAATGATTTCTGTTACCGCTCTTTCGGAGCGACTTCTTAAAAACCTTCCGAACGGTGAATTACCCGAGATTTTCTCTCTTGTCCTAAAAATGGTAGAAAACAAAACGGTGGACAAGAGTGATTGGGACAGGATTTTAAGCAACCAGCCGAAATAGATCATGGAAAAACTTGTAATCAAAGGAGGTAAAAAACTCACGGGATCGGTGCAAGTAAAAGGGACCAAAAACGCCATCGGCAAAATGCTTATGGCGAGTTTGCTTACGAAAGACAAGGTAATACTGAAAAACGTACCTCGGAACCAAGAAACGGAAATAGCCATGGAAATCTGCCGGCACATCGGCTCGGAAGTTAAGATGGAGGGAGAGGTGGTTACCATCCGTACTCCGAAAATAAAAAATTCTCGCGTTACGGAACTTTCCCGCCGGAACAGAATTCCCATTTTGGCGTTGGGGCCGCTTCTTGCCCGTTCGGGAGAAGGCGAAGTGCCGATGGTTGGCGGGGACAAAATCGGTCCTCGGCCGGTTAATTTTCACACGGCCGCTTTGGAAAAACTTGGCGCCGAAGTGGAGATAAAAGAATCCACTATTTTTGCGAAAGCGCAAAAACTTAAAGGGTCTCTGATCATTCTCCCGTATCCTTCGGTTGGCGCGACCGAAAACACCATCCTCGCAGCGGTCTTGGCCGAGGGAAGCACGACTGTTAAAAACGCCGCCAAAGAACCGGAAATAATAGACATGATAAAGCTTCTTCAGAAAATGGGAGCTATTATTGAGCTCGGTGCAAACAGAGAAATATATATTGAAGGGGTCAAGTCGCTTCACGGAGCGGAACACGCGCTTTTACCCGATAGAATTGAAGCCGCCTCTTTTGCCGTTATGGCGCTCGCGACAAACGGGAATATTCTTGTTTCGGGAGCGAATCAGGAACACATGATTACCTTCTTGAACACGGTTCGCCGCATGGGAGGGGAATATATCGTGGAAAATGAGGGGATCCGTTTTTTCAGGGGTAGCCGCCTTCAAGCCGTCCAGCTTGAAACGGATACCCACCCCGGATTCGCAACCGACTGGCAGCAACCTTTAGCCGTTCTTATGACGCAAGCGAAAGGCACTTCAATTATTCACGAAACGGTATACGAAGACCGATTCGGCTACACGGAGGATCTTCGCCGGATGGGAGCGAAGATAAAAGTGGTTACTAAGTGTTTGGGGAATCTTCCCTGTCGATTTCAGGGAGAAAATCATTATCACAGCGCGATTTTTCAGGGACCGACTTCGCTTAAAGGAACGGAACTTGAGATGAAAGACATTCGCGCCGGAATGGCGCATATTATCGCCGCTCTCGTAGCGACAAGCGAATCCGAAATAACGGGCGTGGAACACATTGATCGCGGATATGAAGGCATAGACGAAAGAATCAGGGATTTAGGCGCGGACATAAAAAGAGTGGAATTTTGATTTTCTTCCTTTTCCCTTAGAATTAGGCAATGGAAATCGTTTTGGCGGTCGTTTTGGGCGTTGTTGCCGGCGCGGCAATTCTTTTTGCTGTTTTTAAATTCACTAATCGCAAAGAAACTCCCAAAAGTGATTCGCTTATTCTTCTTCAAAACCAGATGGCGGAGCTTTCTCGCACGCTTGACGCTCGCCTTGGCGAAGTTCCCAAAATGATGAGGGAACAATTCGGCGAAAGCGCGAAAATAATCAAGGAAATCACGGGCGAACTTACCAAAGTAAGCGAAGGTCAAAAACAGGTTGTTTCGCTTGCAGACCAACTTAAAGGCATTGAAGATATTTTAAAAAATCCGAAACAACGCGGAGTGCTCGGCGAATATTTTTTGGAAGAAACCTTAAAAAACGTTCTTCCGCCGAATTCTTACGAAATGCAGTATAAATTTTCGGACGGCGAGATCGTTGATGCTGTCGTTTTTGTGAAAGACAAAATCATTCCCATTGATTCCAAATTCAGCCTGGAAAATTACGAGCGAATTTTGAATGAGAAAGACCCCGCCTCTAGGGAAGAACTTGAGCGCCAGTTCAAGACCGACCTCAAAAACCGGATTGACGAGACCTCCAAATACGTTCGTCCCGAAGAAAACACGATGGATTTCGCTTTTATGTTCATTCCTTCGGAGGCGATTTATTACGATCTTCTCGTAAATAAAGTGGGAGCGGTTAAAGTGGCGACAAGGGACTTGATTGAGTACGCTTTTAAGGAAAAGAAAGTGATTATCGTTTCACCCACAAGCTTTCTCGCGTATCTTCAAACCGTCCTTCAAGGTCTCCGCGCTTTGCAAATTGAAGAATCGGCCAAAGAAATCCGCCGCCGCGTGGAAGAACTGGGAAAACATTTGGCAAGTTACGAAGAATATATGAAAAAATTAGGCGGACATTTGGGAACTTCCGTCAGTATGTATAACCAGGCTTACAAGGAGCTCGGTAAAGTGGATAAAGACGTGCTCCGAATTACGGGAACGACGCCCGGAATGGAACCGGTAAGCTTGGAAAAACCTGACGCGGAATGATCAGAAAAATAAAAAGGAGCTTTCTTGGTCGCGCCAAAAGTTTCATAAAGGCGGCGCTTTTCATTTTACGGAGCGGTACGGACGTCGTGCTTCGCGACGAAGGAACGGAGCTTTACACCCGAAACATTTTTAAGGAAATGGCCTTGAAAACTCTTGAATCGGCCAAGAGAAATAATCTCTCCGTAAGTCTCATTCTCGCCGATATGGACGGACTTAAGAAAGTTAATGACACGAAGGGCCACATTGAAGGAGACAAAATGCTCCGCCGTTCGGCCGAAATCTTTCAAAGTGCTACGCGCGATTCAGACATCATCGGCCGGTATGGAGGAGACGAATTTATCATTTTGCTTCCGGGAACGAATCGCGAGGGAGCCGACATTGTTATGGAAAAACTTAAAAAAGCGCTCGCCAAAAAATCTTTGAGTTGGAGCTTCGGTTCTGCGCAAGCGGAATTTCCCGAAAAAACCGCTTTCTTCGGGTTTTCTCGCGAAAAGCTTGATAAAATCTGGAGAGACTTTTTGGACGATCTTATTAAAAAGGCGGACGAAGGAGTTTACGTTGAAAAAAGCAAAAAGCCGAAATCATTGAGAAGAGCCTAATGCTCTCTTTGGAAAAAGAAAAAATAATCAAGAAAAGAATATCACTATTCCGATACGTTCCTTTTGTTAGACTTGCTGTCATTTCCGGCTCATGCGTCACGGGTAACGTCAAAAACGGTTCGGACATTGATATAATCATCGGCGTGAAAGATAACCGGGTCTATCTCTGCCGCGCTCTCACGCTTTTCATTTGCGACTTGCTTCATATAAGAAACAAACCTCCAAAACCTGAAACTAACAAGCTCTGCCTCAGCCACTTTATGTGTATGTCCGATTTGAAAATGAACGACCCCGAAAATTCTTATGAGACCGAATCATATCCTTTTCTTTTTCCCGTTTATGGCGACTATTCTGCCTGCGAAGAATTCTTTATGGCAAATACTCACGTTATCAAAAAAGTTCCGGATTACAGAGAATATTCGCTTTATGTCGGCGGAGGAAAAAACCGATTTATCCGAATCGCGGAAAAAATGTTTTCAGGCAGACTGGGCGACACATTTGAATCTTTTGCACGCAAAAAACAATCAAAAAAAATTCAACGCCGCATCGAAGAACTCGCAAAAAATGGTCAGAAAACGCGCGTCATAACCAGTCTCAATCGCATAGAAACTTATTACAATATCCATTGACAAAAAACTTAAAAATCATTAAAACTAATACACAAAATGAACATCAAACCTCTTTCAAATCATATACTTCTTGAGGCCGCGGAGGAGGAAAAAATCACCAAGTCGGGAATAGTCATTCCCGATACCGCGGACAAAGAAAGGCCTACAAAAGGCAAAATTTTGGCCGTAGGACCGGGGAAGAGAGATGACAATGGGGAATTCGTCCCGATGTCCGTCAAACCCGGCGATACAGTACTTTTCCGCAAATACGGTCCGGACGAGCTGGAAATGGACGGCAAAAAATATCTCATCGGAAGCGAAGATGATGTTTTGGCCGTTATAGAAGAATAAAATAAGCCACTAAAAATATGTCTAAACAAATTGTTTTTAACGAAGATGCAAGAAAAGCCCTTAAAAAAGGCATAGACAAACTCGCCGATGCCGTAAAAATCACTTTAGGTCCTCGCGGCCGCGCGGTTGTCATTGAAAAAAGCTACGGCGCTCCGCAAGTCACTTTTGACGGCGTCACGGTCGCGAAAGAAATTGAACTTGAAGATAAATATGAAAATCTCGGCGCGGAATTTTTAAAACAAGCCGCCGATAAAACGAACGACAACGTGGGAGACGGCACGACTACGGCCGTTGTCATTTCACACGCGCTTATTGAAGAAGGCGAGAAAGCGGTTAAGGAAAAAGGATTTAACGTCATTCAGCTTTCGGAAGCTCTAAAAGAACAGACTAAATTTGTCATTGATAATCTGGAATCGCAGAAGGAGATCATTGATGACGTTAAGAAAGTGGAAGAAGTCGCCACTCTTTCCGCGAAAGATCCGGCTATCGGTTCCTTGATCGCCGAAGTAATGCAGAAGATCGGCAAGGAAGGAGTTGTGACGATTGAAGATTCAAATACCATCGGCAATTCCTACGAAATGGTGGAAGGGATGCAATTTGATCGCGGGTATATCTCCCAATATATGGTAACGAACCCCGATAAAATGGAAGCGGTGCTTGAAGAGCCTTACGTTCTCGTGACCGATCAGAAGATTTCTTCCATTCAAGACTTATTGCCTTTGCTCGAGAAAATAGTCGCGAGCGGAAAAAAAGAACTCATGATTGTTGCCGAAGACGTCGAAGGAGAGGCTCTTACGACTTTGGTCGTAAACAAACTCCGCGGAATATTTTCTGTATTGGCCGTTAAAGCTCCGGGATTCGGCGATAGACGAAAAGAAATGCTCGCGGACATCGCAACCGTTTGCGGCGCCGAATTAATTTCGGAAGATTTAGGCAGAAAAATCCAAAACGTCGACGTAACGACTCTTGGAAAAGCCACGAAAGTCATTTCTACGAAAGACAATACGACCATCGTAAATGGAGCGGGCACGAAAGACGAAATTGAAAAGCGCATCGCCCAAATAAAGAATCAAATTGAAAAGTCCGATTCCGATTATGATAAAGAAAAACTTAAAGAAAGGCTCGGCAAACTTTCGGGCGGAGTAGCCGTTATTAAAGTCGGCGCTCCCACCGAATCAGCGCAAAAAGAATTAAAACAGCGCGTTGAAGATTCCGTTTCGGCAACCAGGGCCGCCATGGAAGAGGGAATCGTCCCCGGAGGAGGAATGGCCCTCTGGACGATCGCGAAGTTGATCAAGAAGGATTCGGACGACAAACCAGCCGTTGCCGCCGCGAAAAGCATTCTCGCAAAAGCTTTGGAATCTCCTTTGAGCGCTATTATTACAAACAGCGGAGAGTCTGCTTCTAGCGTAATCTCTCGTCTTGAAAAAGAGACCGAGGGTAAAAAATGGTTTGGTTTTAACGCCATTACGAACGAAATTTCGGATTTGAAGGAAAAAGGCATCGTAGATCCGCTTAAGGTTACGAAAACTGCTTTTACGAACGCCGTTTCAGTAGCCGCGAATTACCTGACTATCGGCGCCGCCATCACCGAAATTCCCAAGAAAGAAGAACCCGAGCCGCACAACCACGGCGGAATGGACTACTAAAAAGACCCTTTTCTCTACTGTCACCCCCGCGAAAGCGGTGGTCCAGGTTTCTGCAGTTTTTGATGTATAATCAATGCATGACCATAATCTTCGTAATTCTGGCGGTCATTGCCGTTCTTTTAATTTGGTTCGCGGCAACTTACAACCGCCTTATAGTTTTAAAAAAGAGAGTCAAAGAAGCATTCTCGGACATAGACGTTCAACTAAAACGCCGTTTTGACCTTATCCCGAATCTTGTTTCAACGGTCAAGGGATATATGTCTCACGAAAAAGACGTCTTGGAAAACGTCACGAAAGCTCGAGCGGAAATTCAAAGCGCCGGCGGAAATCCCATAAATCGCGCCGAAGCGGAGAATCATCTTTCGGCCACGCTTAAAACTCTTTTCGCCGTTGCCGAAAATTATCCCGATCTCAAAGCGAACGCTAATTTTCTTGATTTACAACGCGAACTTACCGATACGGAAAATAAAATCCAGGCATCGCGCCGATTCTACAACGGAAACGTTCGGGAGCTTAACATTAAAGTTAATACTTTCCCTTCGGTGATTGTTGCGAATATTTTCAAGTTTAAAGAAGAGCCTTTCTTTGAAGCGGGAAGCGAAGAGGAACGCCAAAACGTTAAGGTGGAATTTTAGTTGCCAATGGCGACGATATACGAATACAAGGATAGAAATATCCGCAAGACTTGGATTATCATTACCGTTTTTCTAGTACTCGTAATTTCTTTCGGCTGGATAATCTCCAGAGCGTATAACAATCCGACAATTCTTTATGTCTTTGCCGGCATAGCCTCGCTTATGAGTATCGTAAGTTATTGGTTCTCGGATAAGTTCGTTATTGCTTCCACGCGAGCGGAAGAAGTTACGATAAAAACCAATCCCGAACTTATCCGAATCGTTGAAAATCTCGCAATTACCGCGGGACTCCCGATGCCGAAAGTCTATATCGTGCCGGAAATGGCCCCAAACGCTTTTGCAACCGGTCGCGACCCGAATCACGCCGCTCTTGCCGTAACGGAAGGATTATTAGATCGTCTTGATCGCAGTGAACTTGAAGGAGTCATCGCCCACGAACTTTCCCATATAGGTAACAGGGACATGTTGCTTGGAACGGTGATAGTCGTACTTGTCGGATTCATTTCCGTGATTTCAGACACTTTGCTTAGGGCGAATATCTTTAAGAGCCGGAACAAAAACTCGGAAGACAATGTTTTCGCTTTGCTCTCGGTTATCGGTGCGATCATTGCCCCCTTTGCCGCGATGCTCATTCAACTGGCCGTCTCAAGAAAAAGGGAATTTTTGGCGGATGCTTCAGGAGCGCTTTTAACTCGTTACCCGGAAGGCCTCGCAAACGCGCTTATAAAGATTGCAGACGATCCGACCCCCATGCGTCACATCTCTTCCGCCACTGCTCATCTTTGGCTCTCAAGCCCGATAAAAGACGGCAAGAATATGGGCATTATGAAACTCTTTATGACCCACCCCCCGATTGAGGACAGGGTAAAAGCATTAAGGGACATGGAGAAGTGAAGAAACCAGTGAAACAATACAATCTCACAACTTTAAATAACGGGCTCAAGGTTATCACAAGCTATACCTCTCAATTTGAGGGAGTGCATGTATCCGTATGGTTAAAAGCGGGGTCTCGTTACGAAAATGAAAACGAATTAGGATTCAGCCATCTTTTCGAGCACTTGTTATTTTTGGGAAATGACAAATATAAGAACAAGTTTGAGATATCAAACGCAGTTGAAGCCAAAGGAGCCAAAATAAATGGTGCTACGGGGAGAGACAACGTTCTGTTTTATATTGAGGGAGCCGCTGAATACGCGGAAGATTCATTTGATGTCTTGTCTCATTTAGTTCTAAACCCATTACTTAAAAGAGAAGACCTAGAGAAAGAAAAACAAATCGTCCTAAGGGAAATTCAGCGTAGTAGAGATAATCCTATGTTGTGGGCCGCTCACTTAGCATTTAATAAAAACTTTGAAGGGCATCCACTCGCAAACGATCCCCTTGGTTCAGAAGAAACCGTCTTAAAAGCTGATATAAAAACATTAGAGGACTATCACAAAAAAGTTTTTATCCCTCAAAATTCAATTCTCATCATTACCGGAGGATTATCTCCCGCTGATTCCGAAAAATTAGCTAAAAAACATTTCGGGAATTGGCAAAGTCAAAACGCTGTTTCGTTGGCAAATAATGCTCCATTTTTACCAAGAGAAAAAGAATCTTACTCTTTTGAAAAAAGGAACACAGAAGAAACTCAACTTTGGTTCAGTTACATAATAAACGGAATTGATAAAGATGAAGACAACGCCGCTCTTGAGATAATAGCCGCTTATTTAGGGTACGGCATGAGTTCTCTTCTTAGCCAAGAAATAAGAGACAAAAGAAAACTCACATATAGTGTTTCTTGTCCGTTTAGTATTTTTTCCGATGCAGGATTATTCAGTATCAGTACGTCAACCAAAAATCCAGAAGAAATGGTTGATGCGGTTAAAGAAATCATGAAAAACCTAGAAAAATATTTATCGGAGGAAAAATTTGAAGATTTAAAGATGAGACTTATTAATTTTTATAAAGTTCGGAACATTGATCCACTTAGCATAAGAGATCTGGGGAGAGGATTCATCCTAAGGGATTCTCTTTATACGACGGAGGACTACATTTCCACTATTTCAAGCATTGCCAAAGAGAAATTAATGGAAGTGACGAAAAAGTATCTGTCTCCAAATAATCTTCTTATTGTCGCTCTAGGACCAAAAAATATTAGGTAGAAAACCCAGTGTGATAATATAAAAACTATGCCTAAAGTATTGGTTAAGAAATGGATATGGATAGTGATAGGAATAGTGTTAGTGGCTGTAATGGGCTATTGGATTTACGCTGGACGACTTTCTTCCCGCACTGTACAACCCTTGTCTTCTTCTTGTGATTACGAAGCCTGGACGGCTTCCGCACCGGAAGAACGTGCTGATTGTTCTACCACCTGGAAGACCTGCAAAGAGCCGTTTGGTGATACTTACGGCGCCGAAGTACAAGCTTGTAACAACGCTTTTGACGCCTGCTATTGCGCCATTTACACGCGAACCGCTCCGCAATACAACTGCACTGACTACGATTTACACAACACGGACACGCTCACTGGCAGTTACTGCCACGACTAAACTAGCGAGAACATAAAATAAATATGAATTTTTATTTCAGGGCTGTTGCTGTATTTATTAATCTTTTATTAACCGCTCTATGTAAATTTGAATTTGCTCTTTTTGTTGCCATATTATTTTTCAATTCAAATACGTTATCGTCAGTTGCAAGACTGTCGCGAAAAAAACCCAGAGGAGATATGGAATGTTGGCAAAAACCACCCAGCGCACATGAGGCCAGACGGTGATAAGCGCCCAGATGAGCGTGCCAAAAACGAGAAGAATATCGAGCGCGGCAAAGTAGTTATTTTTAAGACCGAATTGAATCGGTGTGAATGCGAAGTTGAAAATGAGATTAAGCACAAAAGGAAGTGCGACAAGCCATGAGATTTGTTTAGTAAATGCTTTGTGAAATACCGTGCCGAAAGAAATCACGATAATAACGTAAAGAACCGTCCAGACCGGTCCAAAAAGCCAGCTCGGCGGTGCCCAATTCGGTTTTATTAAAGTTTGATACCAGTTGTATGCTTCGTTCATGTTATTTCAAAATCCTAATTTTGAAACATGGCGGAGAGGGAGGGATTCGAACCCTCGATACCTTGCGGTATACCCGCTTTCCAAGCGAGCGCACTAGGCCACTATGCGACCTCTCCAATACTGGATTTCCGCCTTCCGCGGGAAAGACAAAATGGAAATAGAAACGACCAACAGTACGGCTAATTTATAGCAATAAACACCGTATGTTGTAAAATTAAATTATGAAAAAAGCGCTTATTGTTATTGCCGCGATTGTTGTAATTGCGGTCATCGGGGCGGCCGCTTATTTTTATTTGGCGAAGCCCCAAGTAAAGGTTCAGGGAGAGCCGGAAAGTTCCGCTGTGCAGGAAGGCGAAAAAAAGGTCGCTATTGAAAATTTTGCCTATTCTCCGCAGGAACTAACGATTTCCAAAGGAGAAACGGTAACTTGGACGAATAAAGATTCAATTAAACACAACGTCGCCTCCGACAGCGGGGATGAACTATATACGGAATTGCTCGGTCAAAATGAGAGTTACTCGCATACTTTTAACGAAACGGGAGAATACTCCTATCACTGTGTGCCTCATCCGTTTATGAAGGGTAAAATTATAGTACAATGAAAAAGACTTTAATTTATATCGGGATTATCGTCATAGCGTTAGCGGCTTTGCTTTTTATTTTGTTTAATCCCGCAAAAAGATCGGCGGCAATGAATTTGGAATTATTGGCAGACGGTTTTGTTTCTCCCGTGAAAATAATTGAATCGCCCGACGATAGCGGCAGATTGTTCGTGGCTGATCAAATCGGCGTGGTAAAAATCATAAAAGACGGGAAAGTGATTGACGAACCCTTTTTGGATTTGAGGAACAAAATGGCCGGACTGCAGGAAAGTTATGATGAACGAGGACTCTTGGGAATGGCCTTTAGCCCCGACTTCAAAAACGATCAAAAGTTTTACGTCTATTACAGCGCGCCTCTACGAATCGGAGCTATGGCCGGATGGAACCACACAAGCAAAGTCTCGGTGTTTAAAGTTTCTGGCGACAATCCGGACAAAATAGATTTGAATTCGGAAAGGATAATCTTGGAAATTGACGAACCGCAATTCAATCACAATGGCGGAGAAATAATTTTCGGACCGGACGGTTATTTGTACGTGGCAACGGGTGACGGTGGAAACGCGGATGATTTCGGTTTGGGGCACTCAATAAACGGGAACGGACAAGATTTAAACAATTTACTCGGAAAAGTCTTGCGAATTGACGAAGACGGGGGGATTCCGGCGGATAATCCGTTCGTGGGAAAACCGGGAAGAGACGAAATTTATGCCTATGGATTCAGGAACCCATTCAGAATGTCGTTTGATAAAGAAACAGGAAGGCTCTTTGTCGGAGACGTAGGACAAAATCTGTGGGAAGAAGTTGATATCGTGGAAAAAGGGAAAAATTACGGATGGAACATCAAAGAAGGAACTCATTGTTTCAGTCACGAAAGTCCCAATGATTCTCCGGTAGATTGCGCAAATACGGGTTATGCAGGAGAAGAACTCGTGCCGCCGATTCTTGAATACAATCATTCGGACGGAGTATCGGTCATCGGCGGATTTGTTTATAGAGGCAGCAAAGTCCCCAAATGGAACGGGAAATACGTTTTCGGGGACTGGAGCAATAGTTTTGAAGGTGCCGGAGGAAAGATATTGATGGCGGAAGAAAAAGACAATAATTGGAATATCATTGAGACCAAAAAAATCAATTCCTTTGTCCTGGGATTTGGTGAAGACAAGAAAGGGGAATTGTACCTCTTAACATCGGATACGGTTGGTCTGGGGAGCAACACGGGAAAGGTGTATAAGATTGCCGCCAATTGACAAAACGGAGCTTTTCTTGGATAATCTCAAACTGTAAGTTCAAGGTTTCCGGTGCGTGGAAGTTAGCAGTCAGTGCGAAATCCCCAGAGGAAAGAGGTCGGGCTTACTAATTATAAAAGAAAAATTAATGGCCAAAAAACTCTACGTAGGAGGCCTTCCTTATGCCACTAGGGATGAAGAGCTGAAAGATGCTTTCTCCAAAGCTGGTACTGTTGAGTCGGCTACCGTCATCATTGATAAGATGAGCGGCCGCTCTAAAGGATTCGGATTCGTTGAATTCGCCTCCGATGAGGAAGCACAGCGCGCCATAGAGATGTTTGACGGCACCGATCTCGGTGGCCGCACCATCAAAGTGAACGAGGCTCGCCCCATGGAAGAACGCCCTAGGCGTGATAACGGAGGAGACTTCGGAAAGAGCTGGTAATCCAACGCAAAAATCCCGCAATATCGCGGGATTTTTGTTTTTTGATGTATAATTTTTAGATACGAAATGCGAAAGATCAGGGTTGCCGTATTAATGGGAGGACCATCCTCCGAGCACGACGTTTCCATGGCAAGCGGCCGGGCGGTTTGCGACAGCCTGGACAAGGAAAGATACGAAATAATTCCGGTGCATATCGGTCGGGACGGCGAATGGTCTCTCCCTTTTGAGGAATTGATTGATAAAGCGGACATCGCTTTTCTCGCCCTTCACGGCGAATACGGTGAAGACGGAACCATTCAACAATTTTTAGACAGCATTGGTCTCCTATATACGGGTTCCTCGGCGGAAGCGAGCGCGCTCGGAATGAACAAACTTGCTTCCTCAAAGCTTTTTGCGGCGAACGATCTCTTAGTTCCCGCCTGGAAAGAAATCACGCGCTACGACGACTGGGCACGCTTTAATTCGCCGTTCGGTTATCCGGTGGTGGTGAAGCCCGCGGATCGCGGTTCCTCCCTCGGCACGAGCATCGTGCGAAATGAATTTGATATGCGCGAGGCTTTATGCAAAGTGTTTGAAATAAGCCGAGTTGCCATGGTCCAAAAATACATTTCGGGAAGGGAAATCACCTGCGGAGTTTTGGAAGACGAGCGCGGAAATATTCCCTTGCCTCCGACCGAAGTCTTTCCCGTCAAAACGGAATTGTTTGATTACGAGGCCAAGTACGTGGAGGGAGCCTCCAAAGAAATCACTCCGGCTCCCATAACCAGGAAAGAGACGGAAGACATTCAGAAGATCGCTCTTGCCGTTCATCGGATTATAGGCGCATCCGGCTATTCTCGAACGGACATGATTATCGGAAACGATAACCAGATTTACGTCCTGGAAATTAATACGCTTCCCGGCCTTGATCCGAAAACTCTCTTATCGCAGGAAGCAAATTACATGGGGCTTACAAGTAAAGCTCTTTTGGACAAAATCATCGCTGCCGCTATAAGAAGAAATAGGCGCTAAAAAAAGCTTTTAATAGGGTCGTTACAGGCTCTTTTTGAGCCCTCTTATTTTTGCGATAATGGTTATGGTCATCATGCCCGATAATGCCACTCAACAAATAAAAGAGAGACTGGACCTTGTGGAGTTTCTGCGCGGTTATCTGGAACTCAAACCCGCGGGAGTTAATTTTAAAGCCAATTGTCCGTTTCATAAGGAGAAGACCCCTTCTTTCATGGTGTCTCCCGACAGGCAAATATGGCACTGCTTCGGCTGTAACGAAGGGGGAGACATATTCAAATTTTTGATGAAGTACGAGAATTTGGAGTTTTACGAAGCCCTTAAACTTCTTGCCGAAAAAGCCAACGTTCCTTTAAGCCGCGTAAGTCCGTCCGAACAAAAAGAATTCGGAGTTCTTTATGACATTTCCCGCGCCGCCGCCGATTATTTTCGCGACCGATTATCTTCCGCTCCCGTTGCCCGCGAATATCTTACGCACCGAAAACTCACCGGGGAGTCAATAGAAGAATTTGAAATA
>Ga0265297_10001355_pt1 | contig 58333 bp, 88 predicted proteins | sample Munlanlwell13791_FD_192502 | JGI IMG/M metagenome (GOLD analysis project Ga0265297, IMG submission 192502) | Leachate microbial communities from a municipal landfill in Southern Ontario, Canada - Leachate well 137-91 | ecosystem: Engineered > Solid waste > Landfill > Unclassified | place... | reverse complement strand
AGTTGTACGCTGCTCTCCTCGGCGATGACTCCACCACCGCCAGGGGAGGATGAGGATATTGCACACAGTGAAGACCATAACCTGGCCGAAGCCGCCGCCCAACTGTGGCTGTGGCTTCGCAAGGAGGGATACCTTGAGTGAGCCCTGGCAAGTAAAACTGGAGGAGATGCGGGCGAAGTGGCCGATGGTAATCATTGACCTGGAAGAACGCCGTATGCCCGACGGGTGGTGGGCGAGTGCCTGCTGGCGAGTTGCGACGAGGTGGGCAAGACACATCCAGGGCGCGAGCGATGATAGGCTCTCGGCCCTCACCGCCCTCGACGAGATGCTGACCAAGTTGTTGGGCAACCCCTGCAGCCGACAGGAGGATCCCAATGCCTGAACCTGTACTGGATGCTCCCGACATGGTAGCGCGAGAACGCACCGATGACAAGGGGCGGCGGTGGTGGCATCTCACCTCGACACCTTCGGGCCAGATTCTCGGCAGTATTCAATGGCATGGACCCCGGCGGGCGTACTGTTTTCTGACAGTACCCGGTTGCGCTTTCAACCACAGTTGCCTCCAGGCTATCGTCAAGTTTCTCCAGACAGCGAATGAGCAGCACAGGAAGGAGAAGCATAATGCCTGAACCTGTGACCACGAGTATTGAACTCAGCAAGCGGTTGCACGATCTGGGGGTGCGGAGGGAGAGTTACTTTGTCTATGGTCGCACCCAAACCGGATCGGAATGGCGGCTGGTAGAGTCTGAGATTTGGGCCAATTTCAGCAAACGATTTCTCGCCAATGACCAGGTCGCCGCGCTCCAGGCCGACGAGTTGTGGCCGGTGATGCCGGAACAGATTGGCGATTCCGCCTTTGAGTGTTATAGGGATGGTGCCTTGACTAAGGTTGGCTACAGTAGCGATTATGGCGGTGCCGCCACAGATATGCGGTGCGACGGCCCCAGCCTCGCCGAATCCCTGGGGCTGCTCCTGGCCTACCTGATCGAGAATGGACTGGTGACAGTGGAGGAGGTCAATGGGTCATGAACAGGGCTTGGGTGCGGTGGCGATATTTCATCTGGCCGAAACTCGCTTACTGGATAACCTGGACGGGATGGAAATGGCGGATAGCCTGGTGGATCATCCAGCGCCACCCTGACCTGTGTTGGCGTAAGTTGTGCTTCTGGCCCCTAGGCTATTCGTCCCTGAGTGATTCACTCACCCCGGCCAAACAGCAGGACTGCAATCAGCCTGGAGGCTGGGTGGAGCAATACGGACAGGGATGGTGCGGGAAGTGCAAGAGGGAGGTCAACAAGCCATGATCCAGACTGCTTCTTTCTCCTGGTGGTCGAAACATCCGAGCGCGAAGGGTGGGCCGGGATTCCTTCTCGCTAAGGCCATCTCGCTGAGTGTACCTGAGTGGTACTTCGGCCAACGGTACTTCCCGCTGGTGCCCAGTGGCAACGATCTGTATCTCTATCGCCACGGGGATATTGACCAGGCTGAGTACACAGTCCGCTACCTTCAACAACTAGCCCAACTGGACGCAAAGCAAGTCTATCGCGACCTGGGCGATGGGGCAATCATGCTCTGCTGGGAGAAGCCCGGAAAGTTCTGTCATCGGCGGTTGGCCGCTGAGTGGCTGGAGAGGGAACTGGGCATCGAGGTCCCAGAGGTCGGGACCCGCGAAGAGGCGGAGGCAAAGAAGGGAGAGGATAATGGCAAAGCCGATCTATGAGCATGACTGCCTGGACTGCACTTTCTTGGGGCGGTTCCGCCGCCATGACTTGTACTACTGCGACCAGGGACACTTCCCCACGGTGATTGCTAGGTTCGGTAACAAGCCCTGGGAATACCATAGCGGCCTGAGCCTAGTACGCCTGAATCCGATTTTAGCGGAGACCCTACGACGCGCCAGGAAAAAGGGATTGCCCGACCACCCCCCTCCCCAACCTCCCACATCACCGGGGCAGGTAGGCAGTAGGGTAGATCACAGACAGAGAGGTAGTGGCAAATGGCAAATATGGGCGCGAGGTTCACTTGGATGAGTTCAGCAAAATGGAGCGATCCGTGGTACTTGGGCCTCAAGCCCCGCCAGCGCAATCTCTTCGATTATCTGTCTGAGTGTGCCGAGAATACCTGTGCTGGTGTCTATCAGTTTGACCCTGCCGTTGCCCGCCTCAAGACTGGCCCCTGGACAGCCGCCGCCTTTGAGGAGACTTGCCAGGTGGCCTTCCAGGGCCATGTGAAGTTCTACCCCGGCAACTGGATTTGGGTGGTGGCCTACCTGGAATACAACGGGCGAAGGGGCGGCAAACTAAGCGGTGACCTGGCAAAGGGGGTATTCTCAATTCTCTCAAAGGCGCCCATGCAAGTGGTGGCTGATTTTGATGCCCGCTATGGTAAAGAAATGGCTCTTTTAGGACACCCTCTAGGGACACTCATGGGACAGACCCAAGACGCACCCCAGACAGACCATACCCCTCCTTACCTATCCTTACCAGACCTTACCAAGAACCCCCCTACCCCCCTTCAACCCAAAGTGCCGGAGGAAATGCAACCCCTCTACGCCCTAATCCAGACTCTTCCTAACTGGAAGTCAAAACCCGATGATGCTACCTGGCTGGCTGAACTGGTCAAAGACTTCCCTCGGCTCGACTATCTGGCCGAGGTCAAACTCTACCGGGATCGGCTGAAGGATGGGGAGCGCAAGCGATTCAACCACCGGATGGGCCTGCGGAACTGGATGGCTAAGGCAATCGAGTTTGGGCGGCAGAAGCCGGAGGAGGCCCAGCGCGGCACGAGCGGGGAAGCCCTGAACCAGCATTATGCGAGGGGGAAGGCATGACTGACTTCCTGGCCGACAACCTGGATTATGAAGGGTGGCTGCGGACGAAGCAGCATCGCGTAACATCATGCGGAATAACTGTCCCGCTTGATGAGATCAATCCGATTCTGTTCCCTTTCCAGCGCGATATTGTGAGATGGGCCGTCGGTAAGGGGCGTTGCGCTGTGTTCCTGGACACCGGCCTCGGCAAAACCTTTATTCAGTTGGAGTGGGCGCGGCTACTTGGAAAGCGGACACTGATAATCGCTCCGCTGTCGGTCGCTCGCCAGACCTGCCGAGAGGCAAAGAAGATCGGGATAAAGGTAGCCTATGTCCGCAGTCAGGGCGAGATCAGCGGGGGAGCCAGCCTCTGGATTACGAACTATGAAATGCTCGACGCCTTTGACTTGAGCCGATTCGGGGCCGTAGTTCTGGATGAATCAAGCATACTGAAAGCCCTTGACGGAAAGACGCGGAAGAAACTGACAGCCGCTGCCGATGGAGTACCCTATCGGCTTTGCTGTACCGCAACCCCCGCACCGAATGACTCTATCGAATTGGGGAATCATTCGCAGTTCTTGGGTATCTGTACTATGGCTGAAATGCTTGCCATGTTCTTCATCAACGCGAACAAGGAGCATACCCTTTTCGATGGTAACGGAACAGGCTATCGGAGAAAGGGAAGCAATAAGGGTGGCACGGAATGGCGGCTGAAGCACCACGCAGAGCAACCCTTCTTTCAGTGGCTTTCATCCTGGGCTATTAGTATGATGCAGCCGTCAGACCTGGGCTACAAGGACGACGGATTCATTCTTCCCGAACTACGGATTACCCCCCATTTCGTGCAGGCTGACTATAGCGACCCGTCTCAGTTATTCTTCACCCATCTACATGGAATCAAAGACCGTGCTTGCGTTCGCGCGGAGACACTTACATCTAAAATTGAGGCGCTGAAGGCTACGGTTGCGACCTCTCCAGGTCAGTGGATTATCTGGACGGGTCTATCGCAGGAAAGCACCCTTGCGGCCTCTCTATTTGACGACACTGTTGAGGTTAGGGGAGATCATTCGCCAGAGTATAAGGCCCAGCAGTTCGAGAGGTTCCAGGATGGGGAGTTTCGCATACTGGTGACGAAGCCGCGTATTGGCGGCTTTGGGATGAACTTCCAGAACGCACACGATATGGCCTTTCTCGGCATGAATGATTCATGGGAACAGTTCTATCAATCCATTCGCCGTGAGTGGCGGTACGGGCAAGAATCGCCAGTCAATGTCCACCTGATTCTCTCAGGTCAGGAAGATGAGGTTTATCGGAATGTCATGCGCAAAGATGCTATGGCTAACCGGCTTCGTCGAGAATTGGTGGGTCGCATTAGGCTATACGAAGAGGGGGAACTGCAAATGCTGGAACAGAAAGACGATTTATATGCAGAGGCCGTGGTAACTGGTGATCGGTGGACGGCTATGCTGGGGGATTCCGCGAAGCGCCTACCCGAACTAGCCGACGATTCGATTGATCTTTCGGTGTATAGTCCACCCTTCGCCGATTTATACACCTACACCGCTACGGAACGGGACCTCGGCAACTCGCGGGATTGGGCGGAGTTCTTTGAGCACTACTCCTTCATTATCCGGGAGGTGCTACGCGTCACGAAGCCGGGTCGGCTGACTTGCGTGCATACGAGCGACATTCCAGCGATGGCGCAAAGGGACGGGTATATCGGTGTTCGTGACTTTCCTGGTGCGGTGATCTGTGCCTACGAGCGCGAAGGATGGGTCTTTGTCGGGCGGGCATTCGTGCAGAAGAACCCGCAGGCGCAGGCGATTCGTGTAAAGAGCAAGGCCCTGCTTTTCGTCCAGATGCGTAAAGATTCGTCCTGTAGCCGCCCCGCTCTAGTTGACCAGGTTCTGCTTTTTCGGAAGCCGGGTGAATGTGCCGTACCCGTTACTCCGGTCGCCAACGGAGAAATGGACAATGAGAAGTGGATTGAGTGGGCGCATGGTATCTGGCTGGGTGTGCATGAAACCGACACGCTCCAGTATTCTGTGGCGCGGGCAGCCGATGACGAGAAGCACATTTGCCCACTACAACTCGGCACTATCGAGCGGTGCATCAAATTGTATAGCAACCCAGGCGAGACAGTACTGACACCGTTTATGGGGATCGGCTCTGAGGCATACCAGGCAATCCGGCTCGGTAGAAAGGCGGTCGGGATAGAACTCAAGGAATCCTACTTTGAGGTGGCGGTAAAGAATCTCAGGAAGGCAGAGAGCGCGTCGAAAGGATTATTCGCTGATGCCCACGAGGAACTAAACGAGGTGTGTGCATGACTGACTTCACACTTGGCAAACTGCCCCCGCAGGATTTAGAGGCTGAACAGGCGACACTTGGTTCGATGATGCAGGACCCGAAGGCGATTGACCGGGTGTTGGGCAAGGGGCTGGAGTCCAGCGATTTCTACCGTGAGGCTCACGCCACGCTCTTTGCACATATCACGCGATTGCAGGAAGCCGGCATTGAGGTTGACCTGATTACCTTACAGGCCAGTCTTGCCGATAGCGCCCAACTCCAAATGGTCGGCGGTTTGGGCTACCTGGCCACCATTCTGGATTCTGTGCCCCATGCCGCCAACGCTGAGAGGTATTGCGCGATTGTCAAAGACAAGGCGATCCGGCGCCGGCTGATCGCCGTGGCGAATGAGGCCCAGCAGATGGCCTATGACGAATCACAGGCGACGGCTGATGTGATTGCTGAGTCAGCGGCCAGGGTCGAGGGAATCAAGGCGCAGTTCCAGTGGGCGGAGGGTTCGTCCTTCTCGCGGATCGCCGATGCGGTTCAGGCAGAAATGGACGATTTGGAGAAGCGGCAGGTATCCGGTAAGGCAGTCACCGGCCTGGAAACTTCCCTATGCGGCCTTGACCTGATAACAACGGGGATGCACCCCGGCAATTATATCCTGGTGGCGGGCCAGCCAGGAAGGGGAAAGACGGCATTCGTTTTGCAGATGCTTTGCCACCTGGCCTTCCAGCATGATATGCCCGTCGGATTCTTTTCGCTCGAAATGCACCCAGGCGAACTCGCCCAGCGGGTACTCACCCATGTCGCCGGTGTGGACGGCCATGCTCTACGGATCGCCAACCTGAACGAAGAGGACTGGCGGAAGGTGATTCAGGTCGGGGCGCGAGCGAAAGAGGTTCCGCTGTATCTGTCCTGCGGGAACCCCGATATAGATTCACTCTACCGGATGGCGGTCAAGGCGAAGGGGCAATACGGCCTGAAACTGATCGCCGTGGATTATGTGCAGATGCTAGAGGCTCCAGGAACCGATGGCGACACGGCGCGAGTGGCAAGGGCGAGCCGGGTACTCAAGGGCTTGGCAATGGAGATTGGTGTCCCGATGGTAGTCACCAGCCAACTCCACCGGCCCGGCCTGGGTAAGGGAAACTTCCGGCCGGAACTCACCGACCTCAAGAACACCTCGCAGTTGGAGCAGGACGCCGACTGGGTGATCTTCATCTATCACCCCAATTGGGCGGAGAAACGGGAGGACCGGCAAGCGGTTGCCCATGACCAACAGGAGGTTGAGTTTATCCTGGCCAAGCAGCGCAATGGGCCGATTTGCGATTTCCGCTATGGGTGGCGGGCATGGGAACAGAGGTTCGTCGAGGTGGCGCGGGAGGTGACGCCGTGGCAGTAGAGGTTAGGCTGGACATTTGCCCGCCCGGAGTAGACCGCCGCCGGTGGCTACGGGCCCGGAGGAGATTGTTGGAAGCGCAGGCGGAGTTGCTGGGGATGGCGGAAGAGTCACGCGCCGAGGTCGGCGACAAGCGCGAGACCTGCACGGGCATTGAGATTCCGGGCGAGAGCCGGAGGGGGAATGATGGCTGAAAAATCACAACAAGGGAGGCAAGTGAGATGACGAAGAGCGTAGCAGTGGATTCGAGGGCGGTACTTGACTACTGTTTGGAATCGGGGCACACACTTCGGATCACGGCAGACCATTTCGGTATTGCTCTCTCGCAGGTCAAGCGGTGCATCACTGAGGAGGCGAATGGAATGCTGGTCTGCCAGGTCGGATTCCACACCTTCAAGCCGCCCAGTGACAAGCGGGGGCGCTGGACATGGATTTGCCCCGACTGTTTGGCTGAGAAGAGGAAACTTCCTCCGCCGGAGTTGAAGGCCAAGCGCGGGCGGAAGCCGGGCGCGGCCAAGGCTGCGAAGCCGGAGGTGCCGGCGGCGCCACAGGTTCCCGCGACTATGCCCGACCGGCCCAAGCCGAGCGACGATGGCTCGATAGGCGCCATGGAGTTGGTCGTCCGGGCCCTGCAGCCGCTTCAGGTAGAGGCGCGGCGCCGGGTGATGAGCGCGGTGGGGATTCTGCTGGGGGAATGAAAGCCCGTCTCGAATCTTTGCGGATCGTCAACGACGGCGATGACTGCTGGTTTGAGTTCACCTGGTCGGGAGAGGATGGCGCATGGTGGACGGCGCTGGAAGAACTAAAAGCGAAGGTCGAGCCGGCGCGGAGGTCATTCGATCCCGAGACGAAGAGGTGGAGAGTGGGGTACGAGTATCAGTTCCTGCTCTGCGAGGTCTTCCCGAACCTGGAGATGGTGCTGGAAGGGATGAGGTTGCAGCAAACTCTTTTCGACGAGGGAGCGTGAAGCGTGGAGAGTGAAGCGCAGAAGCAAACCAGAGCCATCACCCTGAAAGTTGTCGGGATACCGAAGCCGCAGGGTAGGCCGCGGGCGCGCGCCTTCGGCGGACACGCCCGGGTCTATTCGCCCTCGACCGAATGGGCAACGCTCTGCCGGCACGAGGCCGCGCTGCTGGCGGGGAAGGGAACGGCGGCCATGACCGGCCCTTGCCAATGCACCATGCGATTCTACCTGCCGCGACCAAAGAGCCTGCCCAAGAAAAACCATTGGCCGACGAGCCGGCGCGGAGAGTTGGACAACCTGATCAAAGCAACGCTTGACGCCCTAGTCCCCGCACTTCTGGCGGATGATTCCCTGGTGGTGATGCTCCACTGCACGAAGCAGTTTGCTCTGGGTGATAACCTGCCCGGCTGTGAGATCACACTTGAGGAGGTGGGCGAATGAGCACACTGAGCCAAATCGAAGACCGGATTGATATGGTACAAGCCTTGCGGCACCTTGCGCCGCTAGACCTCATTCTCATTCAGCGATTGGTTGATGGGCATGGAGTGCCCGAGACGGCGCACTTTCTCGGCATGAGCCATCAGGCGTGCTATAAACGGCTGCGACGGATCAGGTCTCAATTGGCAGAGTTGCTCGGTATCATGCCGAGGGAATATCGAAGGAGAACGAGAGTCACATCCGCTGGCGGAGATTGAGGGATTGGAAAAACGAAGGGCGGCCATGGCTCAGATAGGATGGACTCTGACCGACGAGCAGAAGCAGTTGGACCGCTTGCGCCAGAAGTGGCCGCTCTTGCAGTTCAATGTTACCGGAGCGGTTGACTATGCTGGTAACGACTACTGGAGAGTGGGTCCTCGTTACCTTCGCGCCCGGTGGTTTGATCGCACCATTATTGAGGTCCCGATTGCCCATACTCTGCGAGGCGCCATTCGGAAACTGCAATTCCATCTGCAACTTTGGCAGGAGGCGAGTAGACGATGACTTGCGATCAATGCATTTGGTTTCGTCGGCTATGGTGTCAGATCACCGGGAAGATGATTCCACTCGGGACCAGGAAGGCCGACCTCTTGATGCCTAGTTTTTCGGAGTGGGAACACAAGACCTGCGGCGGGGCGGTCGGAAAGATGGTGACCTTCGAGTTTCAGGAGGTGCCCACCCCAACTAATCCGAAGCTCTGCATTCGCAAGTGGGTGCCGGTAGATGGTGACATCGAAGAATCGGCGGTCGGCCTGCGAGTTGTCGGGCATTGGCACGCGAACTATATCTGCACTCGGTGCAAGGGGAAGGTCACCGAGGGCGATTGCCATATCAGATCGACCTGGCCGTTTTGAGAGATTGAGAAAACGAAGGGCGGGATAGATGAGCCAGAAATATGGCGGGCGGAAATGCGGCTCGAAGACTAAGTCAACCGGCAAACCCTGCGCTCATCCTGCCGGCTACATGACGCCGCATCCCGGCTATGGGCGCTGCAAGTTCCACGGGGGATTGAGTGGCAGGCCAGCGGTGAAATCCCTACCGGGCACTTACTCAAAGGTGCTCAGCGAGCAGGAGCGAGACTATTTTGAGCAGTTCCGTGGTTCGCTCAATTTGGGTGATGATCTGGCTCTGCTCCGCGCCAAGTTTTACTCTTGGATCGAGCAACTGACCAAGCAAGCCGGCCTATCGGACGAGCAGTTGGATTTGGCCATCAACTCCGGCGCCAAACTGACGATGATGGCGGAGAAGATTCAGGCGGTGATTCAGAACACCCGATTCACGCTCGGGGCCAGGGAAGAGCATTTATTGAGGGAGGTGATTCGCGTTGCCCAAGAGTTTATTCCCACCGACCGACATCGAGAGTTCGCGGTCGCAATACTCCGACTTGGCGGCTTCCATGTTCCTGCAGCGATTGGCCCAGGGGATGGCGCAGGGAACGGAAGAGAATCTGGCGCCGGAGATCATTGAGGCGCGGACTGACCCCGCCGCCTTCGGTCGCTATGTCTGGGGGCTGGAGGCGGCGCCGCACCACCGCGCTTGGCTGGACGAATTGCAGGCCGGGCCGGATCGCTTACTGATCGTCGCCCCGCCGGGTCACGCAAAGTCAACCTGGATTACGATGATCTGGGCATCATGGCTGATCGGCATCAACCCCGAGATCAACATCATCCTGATCTCGGCGACGGCCGAAATGGCGAATGCTTTCTCGCTGACCATTCGGGAGCAGGTGACGGGGAATCCGAAATATGCCGAGGTCTTCCCCGGTTGTCGCGCCGGCAAGTCGAAATGGGGCGAGACGGCCTGGACGGTCGAGCGGTTCGACATGACCAACAAGGACCCAACCATCGCGGCGGTCGGGGTGGGTGGGCCGATCATCTCGCGGCGCGCCGATCTGATTCTGATTGATGACCCGATCAAATCCTATGATGCGGTGGCCACTCGTTATCAGCGCGACAAGATGTTCTCCTGGTATCAGCGCATCGCCGAGACGCGGCTGAAGCCGTCCGGGAGGGTGGTGCTCGGGATGACGAGGTGGCACCGGGATGACATTGCCCGGCGGCTGATGGATTCGGGGGAATGGGAGAGCCGGAAGTATCCCGCGCTGAACGGAGCGGGTGAACCACTCTGGCCGGAGATGTTTTCGGCGGAGTATCTGGAGGCGGTTCGCCGGCGGGTTGGCTCCCGCACCTTCGCCTGCCACTACATGGGCGATCCGCAGGAAGAGGAGGGCGCGGTGTTCAAGGAAGAGTGGTTCGACACGCGGTTCGTCGAGCACCCGGAACTGGTGACGATTGGGCAGTCGTGGGATACGCCGCTCAAGGGAGTGGAGTCGGGTTCGTGGGCGGTCTGTGTGACGGGCGGGCGAGACAAGCAGAACCGGCTCTATGTCCTCGATGTCTGGCGCGGTCGGCCCGACGCGCCCGGGCTTGCGCGACAGATCGTGAGCATGTATGAGCGGTGGCGGCCCAAGTGGGTGATGCTGGAAGATACGGCCGCCGCCGCGGTCTTGGCGCAACTCGGGTTGCAGACCGAGGCGGGAGAAGTCCTGCCCATCGTCAAGTATCAGCCGACGAAGGATAAGGTCAGCCGGGCGAACGCGGTCTCGCCGTACTGCGAAGGCGGCAATGTCTACCTGCCGGAGAGCGCTTCCTGGCTGGGCGACTTTCTGGACGAGTTGACATCTTTCCCGCATGGGGAGTATGATGACCAGGTAGACAGTTTCACCCAGTGGCTCAACTACATCGCGGGACAAGGGAGGTTGCTGACAGATGCAGAACTGGCGACGCCGAGCATGGGCGGGTTGGGGAAACGCAGCCCGCTGCATGGCCTCCGGCAGGCATGGTGAGAGAGGCGACCATGCGCCAGCCCAGCGACCAGGAGATAGAAAAACTTCTGCATCATCCCTCGATGAGACGATTTGCCTCTTTTCTTTTGGGCACAGGTTATGGTAGAATGACTCTCACCTGGGCGCAGGGCTTGCCCCAGTTGGGTGAAGCGGTGGTGGAGATGGTGCACTTCGGGAAGGGAGAAACCGAACCGCCGCCGAATGGGAAAACGGAATAGGTTGGATTCCCGCGTTCGCGGGAATGACAAGTAAATAGCGCAACGCTGACTCGAAACCCGAGAGGCGCGTTGTCAGTCGCTCTGAACCGCAAAACGGCAGAGCACTGGCGACGCGCTTCTTTCGTTTGGGAGGGGAGGCCGACCGATGGCAGATAAACTATCGCGCGCCGCAGCAGTAACCGAAGTCGGTCGCACTGGATTGACCCGCTGGGGCGGCATCATCTCCGAAGAGTTCATGCTGGAGTTGCGCGGCAGCCAGGGCCGCAAGCGCTACCGCGAAATGTCGGAGAACGACGCAATCATCGGCGGGCTACTGTTCTCCATCGAGCAGATGATCGGCTCGGCGATCTGGTCGGCAACTGGGGCGGAAGGCAGAGACGCCGAGAAGGCGACCGAGTTCCTCGAATCATGCTTGACCGACATGAGCCACACCTGGGGAGAGTTCATCCAGGAAGTCCTGACCGTCTTGGTCTATGGCTGGCAGTGGACGGAGATCGTCTACAAAGTTCGCGGCGGACCGACTGCGAGCGCGCCCGAGCGGAACAGCAAATACGACGACGGTTTGATCGGCTGGCGAAAACTGGCGCCGCGCAAGCAGGACAGCCTCTATCAGTGGAAGTTCGACGACACCGGCGGCCTGCAGGGCATGGAGCAGATGGCGAACGGCAAGACCTACTTCATCCCGATTGACAAATCGCTGCACTTCACGACCAAGCCCGCCCTGGGCAACCCCGAAGGACAAAGCATCCTGCGCAACTGCTATCGGAGTTACTTCTTCAAGAAGCGGATCGAGGAGATCGAGGTCATCGGCGTCGAGCGGGAACTGGCCGGCATTCCGGTCCTGACTGCGCCCGAGGGAGTAGACCTGTTTAGCGAGACCGACCCGAAGATGATTGCGCTCCATGCGTACTGCGAGAAGGTCATCAGCACCATCCGTCAGGACGAGCAGCATGGGGTCCTCCTCTCCCACGGCTGGGACTTCAAGTTGGTTTCCGCCGCCGGCAGCCGGGCGATCAACACCAGCGATGTCATCAACCGCTTCAACCGGGACATTGCCATGCGGGTCCTGGCGCAGTTTCTCCTGCTGGGCTCCGAGGGCAAGGGCTCTTATGCGCTGTCGCTCTCGCATAAAGACCTGTTCACGCTGGCGCTCAAAGGCTGGCTGGAGAAGATCGCCGAGGTGATCAACCGCTATGGCGTAGATCGGCTGTTCCAGATGAACGCTGGGTCATTCAACCTGGAGAAGAATCCGCAGTTGGTGCCGAGCAATATTCGCGAACCCGACCTCTCCGACATTGCCGATCCGCTGGCCAAGGTGACGACCGCCGGCTTGATCGTGCCCGACCAAACACTGGAGGCTTACCTGCGCGAGTTGGGCGGCTTGCCGGAATCGGAGCAGCCGGAGGAGCCGACTGCGACGACCAAGGGCGCGGATGCGGGAGTGGGAGATTTGGAGGAAGAGGTTGACGATCCAATCATCTTCTCAATAACGAAGAGAACTAGAGAGAGCAATGACCAATCAGGCGACTTATGACCAGGAGCCGCAGGCTCCGAAGACGACCGATGCTGAACCGGCGCGCGGCTTTCCCTGGTGCCTGATCGGGAAGACGGTTCGCGTGTACTACTTCACGCCGGACAAGAAACTCACCCTGGCCAGTGGTCGGGCGCAGGCGGTATCCGAAGGCTGGGTCCTGATCGGCAAGAGTTGGATTCGACTTGACTGCCCGGGCGTTGGAGAAATCGCATTGGAGGCTGAGGACGATGCGAAAGAATGATGACCTTGTGCTCGTCGGGCCGACGCCCTATGTCTCCAAGCAGTTCGGCGTCCTGAACCGCAAGCAGCGACGGCGAATGGGAATGCGCGGAATCCCGGCGCAGAAGGTCTGGGACCGGGCGGAGCGGCGAGATCAGGGTCGAGTCGAGAAGATAGACGAGCAGCAGGGAGGCTAACCATGCCCACAGAGTTTCCTAACCACTTCGAGGTAGACGCAGGCGGATACTCCGCCGACGATTTCCAGGACAAATATCGCACCGGAACGCGGTCGGAACTGAAAGGCATCAAGGCGCGGTACAGCCCGCTCAAGACCGGCCAGTGGAAGATTCGCACTTACCTGTTCTCGAAGGACAAGTGGAAGTCGCTGGCTGACTGCCAGGCATGGGTGAAAGACCATCAGGCGAAGAAGGCTGCTGGCCTCGGTCGCATGGGTGGCTCGGCGCTAGGGCCGGGCGGTAAATGCGTTTGTCCGAAGTGCGGCGCGACCATTCCGCACGAGACCGGCGTTGCCTGCTACGAGCAGAAGTGCCCGAAGTGCGGGGAGTTGATGACGCGCGAATCGGCGCCAACGGAAAAATCCGCGTCAGCGACCTACTTGGGCAAACTCGCTGAGAAGGCGAAGCCGTTTGTGCCCGGCTGGTTGTGGGGTCGGTTCCAGCGATCCGCCCGGGGCCATGCCGGCGGTAAGGCATCACCCAAGAGAACGGCCGATTCCACCATCACCGAGAAAGCCGCGCTGTCGGCGTTGACCGATCAGGCCCTCGACGCTCTGACCCGAGACGAGTTGACCGCTCTGCACAGTCGCGCGCACCGGGTCATGGCTGAACTGGAGAAGGGCGAGCCGGGCGTTGGTGATGTTCATGTCCCCGGGCTGACTGCTGAGAAGGTACGGCAGGCGCATGACCAGATCGCGGCACGCATGGGCAAGCGCGGCATGATTCATCTTTCGAAGATGGCGAAGCCCGAAGATGGCAAAGGCGCGGCTGTGGATTGCCGCACTGAGCAGGTAGCAAAGAGCATGGGTGGGCTATCTGCCGAAGAGATAGGAGTCCAGATAACAAACGCGGTGAACCCCAAACCTCTGACCAACGATGTCACTCCTGGCAATAGCCCATTGCGGTACTGGACGCAAGAGGTCTATGACGACCGTGCGATTCTCGGCAGGCCGGGTGGAGAGTATCTGTCCGTTCCCTATACGGTCCAGGGCAGCGCGGGCTATTGGACGGTGACTGTGGGGAAACCCGTCGAAGTCAAGCGCCAGGTGCTCTATCTGCCCGTGACGGCTGCCGATGAGATCACCGTGCCCATCGCCAAGGCGGACGCCGAGAAGCAAATCCTCTATGGCGTGGTGATGGAGCCGGATGTTCCTGACAGTCAGATAGATCCCAAAACCGGCGAAGGCGACACCTGCTCCGCCGAGGAGATCGAAAAAGCGGCGCATGACTTCCTGGTCAACTATCGGCAACTCGGCCTGGAGCATCGAACCCAACTGATGAAAGGGGCGGAGATCGTCGAGTGCTACCTCGCGCCAATGGACATGACCATCGGCACCGAGGCAGTCAAGCAGGGATCATGGATCATGGCGGTGCACGCGGCGAATCCGGCGCTCTGGGAAGATGTCAAGAAGGGCGTCTTCAACGGGTTCTCAATTCAGGGGCGTTCGAGGAAGGTTTGAGCATTGGCCTACGAGACTTATCCGATCATCAAGACCGGCGAACTGGAGATCAATGCGGACTGGCCGGCGGATGTGGTGACCTTCGAGCAGGGAGGGAGCCAACGGAATCTACCCTGGGCCTCGGCGCGGCACCGATTCAAACTGACCTACGGCTACTTGAGCGAGGCGCAGTTCGCGGCATTGCGGGCGTTCTATCTGCAGCACTCCGGGAGGTTCCGGCCATTCTGGTTTCAGGACTATACCGCGCCGAACATCACGGGCCGAACCTTCGACCGGGGGACGGGATACCGGACGCGATACAAGTTGCCGATAGACGGCATGGACTCGGCGACGATCTATGTGGGCGGCGTGGCAACGGCGGCGGTGGTGGACACCGAGACTGGCCAGGTAGATTTTGCGGTCGCGCCGGCGGCGGAAGCGGTTCTTTCCTTCGATGCGGTCAATGCCAGATACCTGGTGAGTTTTGCCAGCGATGTGCCGGAGTTCCAGCGATTCAAGTATCAGGCGTGGGGCCTACAGGTCGAGTTGATTCAGGAGAAGTGGCTGGGCAGCCGAAGCATCGTCGGGGTCTTCCCCTGGCTGCCCACCCCGGAGGAGCCAAACATGCAATGGTTTGCGATTGACATTCCGTACAATCAGGTGACGGTTGTTCCAGCCGGCGCCTGCACCGAATGGCTGGGCATCCTATGGAATTGCGGGGTTGATGTAGCGCTCTTCACCCATCCTGCTCCACGCCCGGACGCGCCTCTATCGTATGTGATGAATGCAAATGGCGCAGAATTGGACCGAATCATAGCGGAGGGGGCCTTTGGCAGTCCGACCGCAGGAAGGGCTGTTCGTGGCCTCTCGCGGTTTCGGGCAATCAAGACCGGCCTCAATGTGCCCATCACATTGGTCGGGTCGTTGCCTGCCACGGTTCCATTTTTCCCTGTGGCACCTGCGTATCTGTTTCGGATCGAAGGCGCCCGATATTCAGTCTTTGGAGTGTGAGGCATGACTGAACTGCGCTTGATCTCAGGAGAGGGAGGTCGGCTGGTCTTCGGCATCTGGTCTTATGAGACCGGGCCGGGCGGCTGCGGGCTCTATGTTGACAAATGGCGGCAGGTCGGGACAGTAACGGTGGCGCTGACTGGCCACATCTCCGAGATAACCGTGGAGAGCGAAAACGAAGCGCAGATGGAAGCGGCCCTTATTCAGTTGGCCAAGGAACTGGAGAAGCGGAGGCTGGCGCAAGAGTAGCGGAGGGAGAGAGAAGGCATGGCCAAACTTGCTGTAGCGATGGTGGTTTTCAACGAGGAGTGCTTTGTCGGGCAGGCGCTCCAAGCCGTCTATCCTTACGCCGACCAGATCAAGATCGTGGAGGGCTGGTGGGAGTATCCGAAGGAAGGGCCGAAGGCGGCGGGTGATGCCCTGCGCCAGGGCTTCTGGCATGATGACTGGCAGCCGCCCCGGCAGCGCGACCGCACAGTCGAAATCCTCGAATCCTTCCCCGACCCCGACCGAAAGATACAACTGGTTCTTGGCCAGGACGGGAGGGCGCAAGTTGACAACCGCAATCTCTCGCTGCCGGATGATGATTTCGAGGGCTGGGTACTGGCGCTGGACGCGGACGAAATCTATACGCCGGAAACGATGGTCAACCTGCGGCACTACATCGAAGACCCGCAAGTTGATTCTTACACTTTCTTGCATTTCGTTTTCTACTACGACTTTTACCGGGGCATGACTGAGCAGCAGCGTCGGCTGTACCGATGGTTTCCGGGAATGCGCCACCAATCGCTGGAGTGCATCAGCGTCTTGCCGGACGGGACGACGCTGGCCGACCGCCCCTGGAGTCGGCTGGGCAATGTCAACGGTGTGACCATGCTGCATTGCGCGCTCATGCCGATGGATCGGCTGAGAAACAAGTTGCGGGTGGCTGGGTGGCAGAACAGCCGCGATTGGTACTACAACATGCTGACCTATGACGGCAGCAACGAGTGGGATGTCTGCCAGCGAAATGCCAGCAAAGGGATGCATCAGTACCGCCCTTCGGTCCGGCTGGAGACATATCAGGGAGACTACCCGGAGATCATCAAGCAGCACCCGTATTTCGGGATTCGGTGGGAATTGGTCGCCGGGCAGCGCGGCAAGCCACTGGCGATAGAGTGCGATGTGGATGGCGCGGTGCATTTGGACCGGCGACCGCCAGCGGACGCACTACAGCCGAATTGGGGGACGAAGCCAGATAACATTCCCCTACCCTCGGCGTCCATTCTCAACATCTACCTGGGCAGTCACCTGACCCTCGACGAAGCAGCCCAAGCCGAAGCAAAACGGCTGCTGGCGCCACAGGGCCAGATCATCGTCAAAGACCCGAGTTATGGCATGGCGACCTATCTGCCCCAGCGGATAGCGGTCAAGGCGCCGACGCGAAAGACGCCGGTCGGTGTGCGCCCCAAATTGACGGCCGGCATGGTCGTGTTCAATGGCGAAGCCTTCCTCCGAGAGACACTGGAATCCGTTTATCCGTTCGTGGACGCCATCAATGTGGTCGAGGGCTGGTGGAACTATCCGCATCACAAGCGGTTTCACGGCGGGGAACAGATGGTGCAGGGGCATTGGACCTTCGATTGGTGCCCCGACCGGCGGCGGGACTCGACCCAGCAAATCCTGCGCGACTTCCCGGACCCCGACCATAAAGTCAATCTCACCCTCGGGCATGATGGCGGCGCGCAGGTTGACCACCGGAATTTGACCTTACCGAAGGACGGTTGGTTCCTGCTGCTGGACGCCGACGAGATTTATGCTCCAGCCTCCATGCAGCGGATGAGGGAACTGATCGAAGACGCTGATTTTGACTTCGCCATCATGCGGCACTTCGTCTTCTACTATGATTTCTGGCGCGGCATGGAGGAGGATTTGTGTCGGCTGTTTCGGATGGAACCGGGCGCGCATTTCGGCGTCCACGACAATATGCTGAACATCCAGCCGCCGGACGGCGAAGCCGACGAGATCACCTACCACAAGGCGCAGAAGCCGTTCGTGGTCCTGGGCAAAGAAGAGGGCGTCGAGATGTTCCACTACGCGCAATGCCCGGCGGATAAGTTACGCCAGAAACTCCGCGCCTTCGGCTGGAAGAATAGCGAATCCTGGTACTACAACATGCTGACTTACACCGGGCAGAATGAGGCCGAGGTCGCGGCGCGCAACGCCAGCGGCTCGATGCACCAATATGACCGGACGCGGCGGCTGGAGCGGTTTGCCGGTGAGCATCCGGCGATCATGCAGAAACATCCGTACCATGCCATCAGGTGGGAAGACCTGGTGGGGAGGTCGGGCAAGCCGCTCTCCATTTCCTGTCCATACCGAGATATGATCAGAATCACCGGCAATCCCGATCTGGATGAACTGCAGCCGGGCTGGGGAACGAACATCGAGAACATTCCGCTACCCAGCCATTCGGTTCCCGCGATCACCATTCCCACGGAACTCTATCGCAGGCATTTGGTGCGGATCGAAGTCGAGCGTTTGCTCAAAACTGATGGAAAGGTGGATCTGGTGTGATGAAGTACGGGCTTTGGAATCCAGCAGTCGTGATGATCACCCGGGGCGGGCAACACTTGGGCATGACGCTCCACAAACTGCGGAAGGACTACCCGGACCTTCCGCTCTTCGTTTGTTCGAATGCGCCGGAACCCCTGCCGCCAGGGATCGCGGAGATGATCACCGATCTCTCGACCTATGAGGGAGAAGTGTGGCTGGCGCGCCAGGCAAATATCGCGGCAGAGCGCGCTCTCCATTCCGGCTGTGACCCCCTGATCTACATGAATGACGACATCGTGGGGGCCAAGGGGTGGCTGGAGGCGCTGCTGGATGGCTTCGAGGCCCATCCTCACTTCGCTATCGTGACGGCGATTCTGTCTCACTGGGCGCTGATGCCGAGTGAGCATCCCATTGTGACGGAGATTTTCCCGGAGGGCTACCTGGAGCGGTTGCAGCAGGCGGACGCCCGGTGGCCGCACATGGAGGTCGAGAAGTGGCCCGATGATATTCTCGATGTCATCTATCAGCCGTGGGGCGGGCTGGACGAGTTCCCCAAGCAGATCAAACTGCTCAAGCCCTGGGAGGGCTTCATCCTCGGCTCCCTGATGGCGATCCGGCGCGAGGCGTTGATCGAGCAGTTCGAGGATTGCAGCCCACTCTTCGATGAGCGATACAAGCCGTTCTACTGCGAGGAGACGGACCTGGTCGCCCAGATGATTGTCAAGGGCATGGAGTTCGCGGTGGTGCCGGGCGCTTTCGGCCACCACTGGGTTGGGCCGAGCATCCATGAATCAATCAAGGACAAACCGGGTTCATGGGAAGAGGGCGCGCTCAAGTCGCGGGAGGCTTTTCACGAGAAGTGGCAAGGGGCGATGTTCAAGAAATGGCATTCAGGGTGGCGATGGTGCAGCGAATGGGACCGGAATGCCTTTGCCCAGATCTTCCCCAACTATTGGATGACCGGCGAAGCGCAGGTGCGACGGCGGGCGGAGAAGAGCAAACTGATGGTCGAGAAATTGCTTCGCCCGGGCGGGAAGTTGCTGGATGCCGGGTGCGGGGGTGGGACCTGGTACAAGTTCCTGACCGAGGCCGGGTTGAATCCCAGCCAATACCTCGGCCTGGACTCCAGCCGTAAGATGCTCTGGTTCGCCCGCGACCACAACCCGACCGGCCGATTCAAGTACGGGTGGCTGCAGGAGCCGGGATTCCCGGAGAACCATTTCGACGCGGCGATGCTGATTGACATCATCCAGCATCCGCCGACAGCGGAAGCCGGCAAGCCGGACGCCTGGCCGGCTATCGCCCATGACTATGCGGTGTCGGTGATCTCCGCCCTGCGTCGAGTGACCAGGGGGCCGATTCTGATTCGCACCTGGGTGGATGGCGAGAGTTCGCAGAACGAGCCGCAGGGCTATTGCACGGAGTTCAACAACATCCGCTGGGCGCGGAAAGATGTCCTGGCGATCATCGCGCAGGCAATCGGGCCGGTCGAAGTCGAGGCTCTGGACGATGGGTTCTTCATCATCCCGCCCAAATAGGAAGACCTGAATGGTTCAACGGTTCAAGGGTTCAAGGGTTCCGTTATTCCAGCCTTGGGGAACGCGGCAGGAAGGCCGGGCGGTGGCGCGCGTTCTGCGGTCGCACTGGTGGGCGATGGGGCCGGAGGTGGCGCGCTTCGAGCGCGAGTTCCTGGAGGCGTTGGCGCCCGACGACGGGTGGCACGCGGTGATGACGAATTCAGGCACAGCGGCCCTACACCTGGCGTTGGTGGTGGCCGGGGTTTGCCCGGGCAGATCGGTCGTCATGCCGTCTTTCAACTTCGTCTCGGCGGCGCATTGCGTCCGGCTGCTAGGGGGCGAAGTCATCTTCTGCGATGTCCGAGATTTCGATCTGAACCTGGACCCGGTGGATGCCGAAGTGCGCGCCCAGCCGAATACCGTTGCCCTGGTCGCTCTACACTACGCCGGCAATGCCTGCGTCTGGACGGAGATCGAGGCGCTGAGGCAGCGGAAGCCGATGGTCATTATCGAAGATGTCGCCCATGCTTGCGGGGCGCGGACGACGGGTTGGCGACCGGCGGGCTTCTGTGGCGATCTGGGCTGCTTCTCGTTTCATGCCGTCAAGCACATCGCTTCGCCCGACGCCGGCATGGTGGTAACGCGGAACCGGAAGTGGGCCGAGGCAATGAGGCGGATGCGATGGCTGGGTATCAGCCGGGACACGGGCGACAAAGAGACTAAGCCCGACTACAGCATTACGGGCGTCGGATTCAAGTACACCCCGAACGACATTGCCGCCGCGATCTGCCGGGTGCAACTCAGAAGATGGCCGAGGGGGGTATGTCGGCGTCGGGCGATTTGTCGTCGGTATGACATCGAACTCTTTGACCTGCCTTGGCTGCAAATCCCGGAGGTGAACTGGTCGCATGGCGCGCCGCTCATTTATTGGATTCGGGTCAAGAATCAGCGAATGCGCGATGCGCTACGGGAACACCTGCGCGAGCGCGGCATAGATTCGGCAGTGCATTTCCGGCCGCTGCATCTGGAGGAATGCTATCGCCGGAGCGCCCTGCGGCTGCCGGTGACCGAGCGCGAATCGAGCAGGTTGCTCTGCCTACCCGTCTATCCTGAAATGTCCAGGAAGACGATTCGGCGGGTGGTGCAAGCAATCCGCGACTTCGGGGAGGGACGCAATGGAGGTAACTAAGCGGGTATTCCTGACAGAATTGAATCAGCCCAGCCTGGAGTTCATGGCCCGTTGGCGCCCAGACCCGGAGGTTGATCGCTGGATGGAGACTCATGTTGAGTCGCTATCGCTCGACCAACAGCAGGCTTGGTGGGAGAAGACGCGGCTCGATCCATGCAAACACTATTATGCTATCTACGAGAGGGGTGCGGATGAGTTCCCCTACCTCTCTGTCGGGAGAATGCTGGGGTGGGCGCAGGTCTTGCTCACTCCGCCGAGCCAGGCCGAGGTAGGCCTGGTGATTGCGGACCCGGACAGCCGAGGCCAGGGCTATGGAACACTCGCCCTCGACGGACTGACCGAAAAGGCAAAAGCGATGCAGGCGACGCGGATCGTCGCCGACATTCTGCCTAGCAACATCGCCTCCATGCGACTGTTCGCCAATGCGGGCTTCCGCCCGAGCGAATACCTGCCCGACCACTGCGAGAGAGGAGCCGTCATCCGGTGGACCCTGGCTATCACCTGAGCCGATTCCCTATCATCGGCGTCAACCTACTCACCTGCAATCTCCGGTCCATGCCGGAGATGAAGCAATGGACGGAGTTCTGCCTGCAGAGTCTCCGCGAGAGTGACCTCCTGGATTTCCCCCACTATATCGTCGTGGTGGACAATGGCAGCGACGACGGAACGGTGGAGTGGCTGCAGGCGCAGGAAGGGCTCTTCGTGCTGCCGCAGGGTAAGAATGTCGGGATCGCCCAGGGGCGAAACATCGGGCACCGGCATCTACTCAGCGGCTTACCCCACCGCCCGGAATACATCGTGGAGATCCACAACGACCATCTGTTCCCGGGCCAATGGCTCAGGCCACTGGTCTGCCTGCTGGAGGAAGACCAGGCAGTCGGGATTGCCTGCTCATCGCTCGTCACCAACAAGGGCTATTTCGGTTCGCCGGTGCTCAGCATCATGCCCAGCATGGGATACCGGAACTGCCGGACGCGAGTCGAGCAGCAGGCCGCGCGGATGCGAGAGCCGGTGGTCAAACCCGGATTGCAGCATCCATGCCTGAAACGGGTTTCGGTCATGGAGCAGGTTGGGCTTTACGACGAGGGGATGGTCGGGAGCAACTGGGAGGATGTCGAGGACTGCTATCGCTGGTATAAGGCCGGACACCAGATCATGGTGCACCGGGGCAGCGTCGTCTATCACTACTACTGCAAGAGCCGCCAGCAGATCGAGGGCGCGGCTTTCGATGACCATTTCTACCGGAACAAGGAACGGTACTATGCGCTGCACCCGGAAGACGCGCATCTGTTTCTGATTCTCTTCAGCCGTTGGTTGGAGCCGAGAGGAGGAGTTTATGACCGAGCAGTCCCGCCCCCGCGTAGTCGTCTTCGCGGCTGACTTCATGGCGCCCTATTGGGCGCCGGAATGGGAGGCGATTCGACTGGCGCCCGATGAGCCCTGGCGCGAAACGCTGGCCTACGCCGCCGGGCAGGGGCCGGTGTTCGCCTATTCGATGAATTGCGCGGACGCCTATGGCGCAGGGATCGAGAGTTTCCAGCGGCAAGCCCTGGTGGAATGCCGGCGGCATGGAATCCCGACCGTTTGGCACACCATCGAAGACCCGAATCATTTCGAGCACTTCCGGGAGCAGGCGCGCGGCTTCGATTTCGTGTTCACCAGCGACCGGGAAATGATTCCGGGCTACCGGCAATTCCTCGGCCACGAGAAGGTTTGGTGGCTGCCGCTGGCCTGCCAGCCCGCGATGCACTACCCGCTGCCGACCGAACCGGACGCGGCCGATTTTGTCCTAATCGCCAATTACTACCCCTATGAGACCCGGGTGGAGGCGGTCTCCAACCTGATCACGCCCATCATCCTGGCCGGTCACTCACTCGCGCTCTTTGCCTATGCCAACCCTGACGGGACCTGCTGCTGGCCGGAACCCTTCTCGGCTCACTGGAAGGGCGCGACCTCCTGCTATGATGTGACCAAGTTCTACCCGAAGGGCAGAATCGCGCTCGGCCTGAACTGCCAGACACACCAGACGACCATGACCTCGATGCGCACCTACGAGGCGCTGGCCTGCGAAAAGCCATTCCTGGCCGCCCATTCAGATGCCTATGAGCCCCTGGGTTTTCGCAATGGAGTGCACTTCCGCTGGACAGGCAGCCGAGAGGAAACGATGGCGCATGTGCGACTGCTGCTGAATGAGCCGGGTGTGGCGGTGGCAATGGCGACTATCGGGGTACTGTTCGTGTGGGAGAACCACACCTATGCCCATCGTCTGCAGCGCATCTTGGCGGCGATGGACGGCAAAGCCAAGCCGGGGGAGTTGACTTGACTCCACTCGAAACCAATCTTTCGACTCTGTGCCGACGATGCAAGGGGAAGTGCTGCCAAGACTTCCCACTGACGGGCGGCACCGCGAGCCCAGGTAGACCGCGGCTCTCAGCGCGGAGATTCCGTGAGTGGCAAGCGGAAGTTCAGGTGGGGAGGCTGAAGAAGGGAGACCGTTGGTGGGTCGTCAAGCACTGCCTCCTGATTCCGCGAGGCAAAGGGAAGCCGCCCGTGTTTAGATGCCGGTTGTACAACCCAAAGCTGGGCCGATGCCGGAACTACACTTTCAGGCCACGATTCTGTCGAAACTATCTCTGCCCCAGGGCAAAAAAGGAAGCGGCATGATCGAGGGCGTGAAGATCAGAGCACTGGTGCGCCATCTGGATGAGCGCGGATACCTGATGGAGATCCTCCGGGACGACGACGAGGAGTTCGTCAAGTTCGGCCAGGTCTACCTGACCACCTGCAACCCTGGCATCGTCAAGGCATGGCATTGCCACGAGAAGCAGACCGACAACCTCTGTCTGGTCAAGGGCGCGGCGAAGGTTGGGCTATGGGATGGTCATAGAAGCCAGACGGTCATTCTGAGTGAACTGGAGCCGAAACTGCTCCAGGTCCCGCCCGGTATCTGGCATGGATTCACCGCTTTGGGCGGCGACCCGTGCTACATCCTCAATATCCCGACCGAGCATTATGAGCGAGAGAACCCAGACGAACTGAGGAAGGACCCCTTTGACCCAGAAATCGAATATCAATGGGAGCCGCAGAGCAGATGAAACTGGAGCCGGTAGCATGAAACTGAACTTGGGTTGTGGGCCCGCGAAAATGCCGGATGCGGTGAATGTGGATGTCTCTCCGAGGTCGGTAGCCGATGTCATCCACGACCTGAACCGCTTCCCCTGGCCGTTCTGCGACGACACCTTCGACGAGATTCACGCTTCGGGCGTGCTGGAGCATCTGGCGTACCTGCCGCCGGTGATGCAGGAAATCTGGCGCATCGCCCGCCCGGGCGCGAAGGTGCATATCTGGGTGCCCTATGCGACGCACACGCCGCACCTGGGCAATCCTTATCACCGGCTGAACTTCACGGAATGGACATTCGATTTCTTCTGCGATCCGGCATTGCGCCAGAGCACGGCGGATGCGATTGCCGCGACATTTCGCAAAGTGTCGGTGAAACTGAGTTGGTGCGGCGACTGGGGATCTCGCCCGGAACACGAGCGGCAGGCGGCGATCTTCCACGAACTCAATGTCATCGAGTCCATGCGGGTCGTCCTGGAGGTAGTCAAGTGAATCGCTATCTCAATTTGGGGTGCGGACGGAAGACAAAGATGGGCGATGCCCACGCTCAGGTCGAAGTGTGGGTGAACGCGGACATCGTCGCTTTGCCCGGCGTCAACTGCGTCATGGACATCAACCAGCCCTGGCCCTGGCCGAATGATTACTTCGATGGCGCTGAGGCGATCCATGTCCTGGAACACGCTTTCGACAAGATGTTCCCGATTCAGGAACTCTGGCGGGTCCTGAAACATGGGGCGGTGGCGATCATCGAAGCGCCGAACTTCCAGAGCAACCCCGATTGCTGGGCGGACCCGACCCACCGCAATGCCTGGCACCCCAACACCATGGCCTTCACCTATCCGAATCATGACTATGCCTACTACAGCAAAGCGCGGTTCATCACCGTGGACTATTTTCACAGCAACCTATACCTGCATTGGGAGTTGGCCGCCTATAAGCGCGATGACCCGGAACTATTGGCGCGCCACCAGGACTGCGCGAACTGGAGGGAGCGGTGGGAGAAGGGCGGCAAGGCATGATAACGGTCGGTGGTCTGATTCGCGGACGGCGAAAGATCACGGAATGCTGGCTCAAGCACTTGGCCGCGCTGGAGGTCTCCGGCCTGGACATCTCCTGGCGGTTCGTCCTCGACAACCCGGAGGGCTGGGAAATGGACCTGGTGGCGAAGCACTTGCCGAATCCGCTCTTTCACTGCGTCAAGGACGACAGCCTTCCTTACCTGCATGGCCACGGCTGCCGCCTAGAGCAGCATACCGCCCGGCTGGCTCGACTGCGGAATCGCCTGGTCACTCTAAGTCAAAGGTTGCCCGGCTGCGAGCCGGCTGATGGTTTGCTCAATGTGGACTCGGACATTATGGTGCCGGCGGGTCTCCTGAAAGGGCTACTGGCTGCCGAGCGGCCCTGGGTCGGCGCGCTGGTTGACAATGCTTCCGCCGGCCTGGCCCAGCAGAAATACTACAATGCGTTCAACATCGCCGAGAAGCCGAGTTGTGAACTGACGGCCATTCGGCGATTCCCACCCGTTCTGTTCGGGATCGGCGAGGCGGATTGTGTGGGCGCGGTGGCTTACTATTCGCGGGAAATCCTGGAGGCGGCAATGTTCGCCGACCATCCACTAGGGGAGGATGTGGGGTTTGGGGTGATGGCGAAGCGGGCGGGATTTCGAGCGGCCTATCTGCCGATCATTTGCGACCACCTGATGGACGAAGAAAAACTGGCCCGGCATCGGGCGAGGTGCCCGCTATGCGGATGACCGATGTCACGCCGCCCGTTCCCCTGCGCGGCGCCGAGGTGACGGCCCCGACCCGCCCAGCCGCCACGCAACCAAAGATGCGGGTGCTGCGTTGCCCCGTCTGCGACCGGGTTCTGTTCAAGTCAGTCGCCGGAGAGGCGACGGTGGAGATGCGGTGCCGCGACTGCAAGACCATCGCCGAGTATTCATTCAATCACGCGGGAGAGATTGCCTACCGGATCATCGAGCGGGGCGCCTTGCCTGAGTGGAAAAAAAATAGCCGGCAGGGTCTTGACAAACCGGCGAGTGGTATGCTATAGGTAGATTGACAGTTGCATAGTGAGCGACGGCCCGAACGGGCCGATGAAGACCGAACGGTCTGGTGTATCGAAAGATACCTGGGCCGTTCTTTTGTTTTCCTGGATTCCCCCGTACGGGGGGAATGACAACTGAATAGCGTACCAATGGCCCGAACGGGCCAGGGAAAGGACCGAACGGTCCAAGCACCATCAGGTGCCTGGGCCGTTTTTTTTGTTGGTCCGGCCCGGGCGGCTAAGGAGGTGAGGCATTTGGCCCAACTCAAAGACCTGCAGGTGCGTCAAGTCCACCTGGTCGGAAGACCAGCCAACAGGAGACGATGGCTCCTAATGAAGTCGGAAAGGGGAGGTGAAAGAGTCATGCCAGATTTCCTCAGTAACGAGGAAGCCGTGCAAGCGTTCGAAGACACGCTGAATCAGGCTGCGGCCAACGAGGACGAACTGCTGGCCGACATCGAGAAGTCGGCGACGATCTCCGACAAGGCGAAGAACGCCGTCCGCGCCTCGCTGCGGATGCTGAGCGCCTACAAGGACGAGATCGGAGAGCAGATTCTGAAGTCGCTGGCGGCTGCAGCCGGGTTCGGTCATGGAGAAGCGGTGACCAAGAGCGCGGAAGACATCGCGGCCGAGATCAAGAAATCGGTTGACGAGGGCGTTGCAGCCCAGGTCGCCGAGATCACCAAGTCCGCGGACGAGAAGGTGGCGGCGGCTGAGGGCAAGGTCGCCGGCCTGGAACACCAGGTCGCCGTCAAAGAGCGGGCCGCAACCATCGCGGCGCAGTTCCCGCACTTGCCGGGCAAGCCGGAAGAGCGGGCGGAGATCATCCTGAAGGCCGAGGCGACCGATCCCAAGGTGGCCGAGGAACTCCAGAAGTCCTGGGAGCGCGAGGAAGCGATGACCAAAGCCGCGACCGGAGAGATCGGCAAGGATAGTGCCGGAGCGAACCCGCCCGGTTCCGTGGTCGAGGATGTGATGGCCCGGGCCAATGCCCTGGTCGAGAAGAGCGAAGGCGGCAAGTTGCCGTTCGATCAGGCTCTCGCCAAGGTCTTCGCCGACGAGCCCGCGCTCTACGACAAGTATCGCGCTGAAAAGATCGGAGGGAGGTAAGAGATGGCCTCTGAGCAACCACTGTTCGAGATCACCTGTATCGCAGGCGCAGACCTGCGCCTGAATCAGTACCACGCGGTGAAACTCAGCGGCAACCACACCGTCGTCCTTTGCGGCGATGGTGAGAAGCCGGTGGGCATCCTGCAGAACAAGCCCAATACGGGCGAATGGGCCAATGTGATGGTGGAGGGCAAGAGCAAGGCGGTGCTGGGCGAGGACCTGCTTGCCGGCGCGTCTTGGGCCTCCGACACCAATGGCCATCTGGTGACGCCCGGCGCGACCGACTGGGTGGGCGGCCAACTGCTGGACGGAGGCGCGCTTTCCGCGACGCCGACGAACGCAGAGTTGGTGACCGTTCTGGTCGGCTGCAACAATCCGTGGCGGGAGGGGAGGTAAGCGATGCCTGGGCAACCCGATGTAAGAGATGTGCATGTTGATCAACTGTGTACGGAGATGGCGCAGAAATTCATCCTGGATGAATCTGCGTTCGTCGCCCCGCAGGTGTTCCCCACGGTCGGCGTCAAGAAACTGTCCGACCGCATCCTGCAGTACCCGCGCGAGGCGTTCTTCCGTGACGACGCGCGTCCCCGGGCGCCTGGTAAGGAGTCTCAGGGCGGTGGCTTCACGGTCAACACTGAGGAGACTTACTCCTGCCGGGAATGGGCCTGGCACATTGACATCCCCGACGAACTCCGCGATAACGCGGATGTGCCGATCAACCTGGACCGCGACGGCACCGAGTTTGTGACTCAGGTGTTGCGCATCCGGCGGGACCTCTGGTGGGCGCAGAACTTCTTCGCCACCGGCCTCTGGACGACCGAATATCTGGGTGTCGCCGGGGCTCCGGCAGCGGGCCAGGTTCGGATCTGGAGCGACTATGTGAACTCGACCCCCATTCAGGACATCGAGGCGGCGAAGATCGCGGTCTGGACGATGACCGGCTTCCAGCCCAATGTCCTGGTGCTGGGCAAGAACGCCTGGCGCTACCTGAAGCATCACCCGACCTTGGTGGCCCGCTACCAGTATGTGCAAGCGGTGCCGGTGCTCACCGAGCCGATGGTGGCCTCGATCTTCGGTCTGGACAAGGTCGTGGTCGGTCGGGCCGTCTACACCAACACCATTGAGCGCGGCGCGCCCGTGGTCTATCAGGGGATTCTCGGCAACCATGCGCTGCTGGCGTATGTGCAGCCGGCGCCGTCCCTGATGAAGCCCTCGGCGGGCTACATCTACAACTATACCGGCGGCAACCGGCAGGGACTGGACATCATCATGGAGCGGTATCGGTCGCCCCTGGATGAGAAGTTCGACCGGCTGGTCGGCAGTTTCTATGCCGACATGAAGTTGCTGGAGGCTGACCTGGGCGCGTTCTTCCGCAATGTCGTGGTGTAAGACGCGCCACCGAAAGGAGTGCGGGGGATCCGGTAGGCTTTCTGGCCGGAGCCTTACCGGGTCCCCCGCAAGCAAAACGGAGGGAGAGGGAGCAAAATGGCCGCAACTAAGATGATCGTCAATATCCCCATGTCCTCGGAGGGTCAACAGCGCATCTCCGGCGAGGTCATTCCCCGGCGCGGCGTCAACCTGCGCGAACTGGCGGCGCAGGGTTATGTCGCCGACCTGGAAGAGGGCCAAGAAATCGCCGTCTGCCCGAAATGCAAGCGCGAGTTCATCTCCGAAGACCATGTCCGGGCGCACACCGCCCGGGAGCATTCAGGCACCAAGCCACCGACGATGCCGGAAGAGCCGGAGCCGGTCGGCGTCGAGCCGCTCGCGGGGCCGGACCATGTTTCGCAGGGCAAGTTTCGGACAGTCGGCGGGAAGCGGGCGGTATCAGCCCCCGCCTAGGAGGCTTCGATGCCAACCTATTCCTATTCGGGCGACCCGTCCCTGAGCGATGTGGATGCGGTCCGGTTCCTGATTGACGACACCGACCCAGCGGATTGGCTGTTCTCTGACGAGGAGATCGGCTATCTGCTGGCGACCTACGGCACCGTCAATCTCGCTGCCGCCGAAGCCCTCTACATCATCATCCGAGCCATCGCCCGGAATCCCAACTTCCGCATTGGCCGCTGGTCGGAAGATCGCTCGACCGGGCTGAAAATCCTCGAAGAGAAGGCGGACAAACTCAAAGCCCAGGGCCAGACGGCGGGCATCTATGCGGGCGGAATCGGGGTGGCTGACAAGCAGGCGAAGGAAGAGGACACCGACCGGGTGCCGCCATCCTTCCGCAAGGGAATGCATGATGACCCGGATACCGTCAATGCCGACATAGTGCATTCGGGCGAAGAGAACTGGGGGACCTGAGATGGCGATCCCGGAGAACTTCGCTAACCGCGAGATCGAGACTATCAGCCGCCTCTACCGCAACTCCGAAGCGCGGCTGATGCGCGTCATTCAATCCGCCACCGCCACCGACTTTCAGCGCGGGCGCAGCTGGATACTCCTCAAGCAGATTCAGACCATCCTCACCGAACTGGAGGCCGGGCACCAACGCTGGGCTGAGCAGAATGTGATCCAGTGGTATCGGCGGGGCATGGCGGAAACGGCCAAAACTCACCGCCAGCCGCTCCCGGCGTTCACGCAGATTCACCGCCAGGCCGTCGAGGCATTGGTGCAGCGTATGGTGGCGACGAGCGCCGAGCGAGTGCAATCGGTCGCGGTCGGAGTGAGCAGCGCGTTTATCGGCGCGCAGCAGCGAGTGGTGCAAGAGCAAGCCCTGGCCGCGCAGATCGCCGAGGGCGTGATCGAAGGGCTGGGGCCGGAGGAATTGTCGAAGCGTATTGTTCAGACACTGCAAGATGGCGCCGTGCGGCGGCTGGGCACCTATGTGGACCCGGTCCTCAAGCAGCAACTTCAACAGACAGCCGAGGGCAAACTGATCCACATCCTCTGCAAAGACGGGAAGACGCGGGCCTACAACCTCAAGGACTATGGCCGAATGGTCGGGATCACCGAGAGCCGATTCGCCGCTTCCGAGGGCGTGATGAAGACGACACTCGAATACGGTGAAGACCTGGTGCAGTGGTCGGTGCATACCGGAGCGTGCGCGATTTGTTTGCCCTTGCAGGGTAAGGTCTTTTCGATCACCGGGCAGAACAAAGACTTCCCCATACTGACGGATGATTCGCGGTGCCCCGCCCATCCCAAATGCCGACATTGCTTGGCGCCCGTCGTCGAGTCGTTCTTGCGCGACCGCGGGCAGTACGACGCCCTGCGCCAGTTCAGTAACGCGCCCGAGGCGCGGGTGAACGACTTCGCGGCCTTCCGGGAGAGAATCCATGCTCGGGCAGCCTAGCATATTGCACCTGCTGAAGGATGCCTGTGAAATCATTCATCCGGCGGCGGTTGACCAATGGGGCGAACCGGCTGGGGCGACTACGACCGAGATAGTTCCCTGCCGCTTCGAGTTCGAGGCCAGGATGGTGCTGGATTCGAGCGGGCAGGAAGTAGTGGCGGCGGGCGAGGCTTTTCTCGACCATGTCGTAACAGTCGAGCCAACAGCCCGAATTAGATACCCCGTCGGCGGGAAGGAATACACCATCCTTAGACGCGAGTTTCACAAGCGGGGCGATCTGCCGACGCACTGGGAGGTCTGGGTGAAGTAAGGCGGGCAATAGGCATTGGGCAATGGGCACTAGATTCCCCCGTACGGGGGAATGACGAGGCGGGAGATGGCGCAGATCAAGTGGGATACGAGTCAATGGCGGAATGGGCTGAAAATCGCCAAAGACAAGATGGCGGCTGCAGGGCTGCAGGCTGTCGGCAAAGCGGGGTTGCAGTTGATGAATGACTGCCTGATGGAGTCACCGACCATCCCGCTCAAGAGCGGACTGCTGAGAAGTTCCGGGTCGGTTTTTGCCCAGCAGAAACGCATTGCCACTTCGCCTCGCGCCGGCGGGGCAGGTGGCAATCCCGCCCAGGATCATGGCGAGGGCCTGGACCCGGAAGGGGTTTTCGTCTCCCGGGTCGGCTGGAATACGGCCTACGCCGCCAAGACCCACGAGAAGCCGATGCAATTTACCGAACCCTCGGCGGGCAACAAGTGGATGGAATCGAAAATGGCGAGTCACGCCCAGGACTATATCAGACTGGCGGCTGAGCATTTCCGCAAAGCGATGGGGCTCTAATGGCTGACCTCTTGCGCGAGATCACGCAGTGGGTAGCGACCGGGACCGGCTGGGGAATCGGGAGCAAACTCTACGGCGGCGCGCTGCCGGCCGAAGAGCCGGACGAAGCGATTGTGATTCTGGAGCGCGGCGGTCCGCCGGACATGTACCACATTGACTACCGGGTGGGGCGGTTCATGTTCCAGGTGTTGGCGCGGGGCAATACCTACTTCACCGCGCGGGATGATTCGCACGCGGTCAAGGCTTGCCTGCACGAGTTGGGCCAGCAGACCATCGGCGAGTGGGAGATCATGAGTTCAGAGGCGGTCTCGGCCCCACAGTTTCTTGGTTTCGACGAGCGGGGCCGCTATGAGTTCAGCACCAATTATGAGGTGCGCGCGCTGAGGTTCCCGTGATGAGGTTTGACTACTCAATGGGTTTGAGCCAGGGAGAACGGGGCTTCTCGTGATAGAGAATCTCTACAGACACAACAATTTCGGGGTAGCGAGGATGGTGAATATAAAAAACCCTGAGAGGAACTACAGTTCCCTGGAAGACGGCGGCTTTATGCTGGATGATCGGAGATATTTTCTCCCACTCCCGCCGCGTTGTAGGATCCCAAACGGGAGTATCCCACCAGGTGAAGGTTCTGACGGCATTGATGGCGGTAGGATCATCGGCAGCCGGCTTGGGCCAAAGAATCCAGCCAGTAATGATGAGCGCAAGGAGGGCGACCACAACCAGGATTCGTTTCATGTGATTTACCTCCATTCCCATTATACCACAAATGGCATGCTGGGGATGCTCGGATGATTCCATCAACCCCGATTCTATCCTACAACTGGGACGACGGCCAGCGAACAGGCTGGCTGGTCGAATCGGAGTTCGTGGGCTGGAACGCCTATCACGGTGTCTATCCGGCCTACCCGCTCGACTGGGATACAGTCGTCGGCGGGGCATTAGGCTCAGCCTATTGCTGGAAATCGCTCCTTGACAATGGAGCCGGGAGTTGGCGCAGGTCGTTTTATGACCCCAACGGCAGCGAAGTCCCGGACGCGCTGAACACTTTCGGAGATTGCCGCTTCTCGTTCTACACCAAAGGCGGCAGCGACCCATGTGTGGCGGAGTTCTTCTTCGGCGCGCAGCAGACCTGGAGCCCGCTTTCACCGGACGGCGCCTATCCCCTGGACTGCTATTTCCTGCAGATGGAGAAGGTGGACGCGGCCCACTGGGACATCACGCTGAAGAAAATGTCCTCCGGGATCGAGATCACCCTGGCTACCATGCTCAATGTCATCGGCGACTGGGGAACGCTTTGGAACCAGGTGCATGTCGAGTTGGCGAACGGCCATATCCGGGTGTACTGGAATCCAAGCGTCGTCGCCGACCCCGGCTTGCAATGCGGTGGGATTGACGATCCGCCGACCGGCGTTCTGCTTTGCGATGTGGCGGATAGCGAATTCGCCAGCGGCATGGTGGGTTTTGGGGCATATGTCACACCTGACGCGCCGGCGTTCAGGTCGGCATCAACATGGGGAGGCGGCCCGACAGACGCACTGCCTATCCCTAAACCATTATTGCCGTCCCCCGTCGTAGAAAACGATTTCATGCTCGCTACCATCGCCACTTTCGGAGCGGGAGCCAGAACCATTACCCCTCCTTCTGGATGGACATTGATTCGGCGCACAACTCAAGCGGATCTCGGTGGTTATGACTTTGATCTGGCGACCTACTGGAAAGTGGCAGGGGATAGCGAGCCCGGCCCCTATACATGGCTGCTTGATTCCGTCGTCTATTGCGTCGGAGCGATTGTGGCCGAATCCGGCTCGGCGTTACTCTCTCCGATAGATAGTGAGGGCGGCGATTCTGGTTATGGCTCTCCGGCTTCGGGCGCTACAGCGCCGTCAATCGTTGTCACGACGGCTAATTCGCTCCTGTTGGCATCGTTTGCGACCCTGGGGGCTGCGTTCACTGGCGCTCCGGCAGGGATGGTTGAGCGGTTCAATGCAGCAGGAGCGGTTCTTCAGATTGAGGGCAGCGATGAGGTCTTCTTAGGGACGGGCGCGACTGGATCACGGACAGCGACTTGGTATGGATACATAGATCAATATTGGTGTGCCCATCTCTGCGCCCTGCGGCCCTACATCCAGGGCCAGCACTACTTCGACCAACTCTCCATCTGGCGGCTCGATGATGACTGGCAACTCTGGGGGAGCATCCAGGGCTACACGAGTTACCGGCTGCTCGATGATCCGCTCCTTCCCTTCGCCCTGGTCTCGGCCCGCAACCTAGCGACGGGAGTGGAATATACGGCGATCAGCAATGGCGCCGCGTTCTATGATGTGAAGTGTCCGGCGGGGTGGTACGAGGTCACCGCGGTGGCCTCTGAATATAGTTTCGGCACCGAGACGGTGCTGGTCATTCCGTGCCACGAGGCTGAACAAGACCTCGAAGGCACCAAAGGAGGAAGGAGAATGTCAGAAGGCTTGGGAGAAATGGGGCCATGCTATGTGTACTACGGCCCGGCGGGAGCGGAACTGGAACTTGGTAAGACGCACGGAGGAGTCAGGTTCTTCGATGTGACGGACTCGAAGGAGATCACCTTCGACCAATTCGGCACGACCGAATGGGATCGGATGATGATCGGGCGGAATGTCCGGGTCGAACTCAACTTGGCGGAACTGAGCCTGGAGAACTGGGATAAGGTGGTGCCGTATACCACGATGACGGGCGCCACGCCGAGCCACCGGAAGTTGGTGGTCTATCCCAGCGTCGGGCAGCCGGGGATGCGCGACCTGGCGCAGCAGTTGATTCTGAAGAAGATGGAGAACGGCGCGCCCTCGACGGACCCGGAGCGGTGGGTGACTTTCCCCAAGGCGTTCCCGGAGACCGATCTGGAGATCGTCTTCGACCCGGATACCCAGCGGACGATGAAGATCATCTTCCGGGTGTTTCCATTCTCCGAGACGGACAGTTATCTCTATATTCTCGGAGACGAGACGGCGACCTAGTGTCTGCTGACAACTGAATATCGAGCGAGGGCCCGAACGGGCCAGAAAGGACCGAACGGTCCAAAGCGTCGCAGGATGCTTGGGCCGTTTTTTGGTTGCTGGGTCCCCGTTTCCACGGGGATGACGCGAAAACGGAGGGAGAGAGATGGCAGAGGAGCGAGTGAAGAAGGCCGATATTGACGAGTTGCTGGAATCCGAGGCCCTGGTGCTGGTGCTGGGCGGGAAGGAATACCGCATCGTGGACTTCCCGCTCGGCATGTGGGCGCGCCTCCGGGAGATGAAGGAAGACGATCCGGCGGCCATTTTGAAGATGGTACTGGGGCCGCTGGGGTTCGCCGATGAGGATTTGGAGCGGTTGGGAGAGAAGGCCGTGCGGGTGGCGACGGAGCAATTGATCGCCCATTTTTTCGCGCCCTCGGCCCTGGAGCAAAACACTCCGGGGATGGAGATGGTGCGGGCGTTTCGGGCGAGCCTGATTGGGCCCGAGCCATCGCCGTCTTCCTCCGCACCTATCCCGGCTACCGGCTCAGCGACCTCCCCGGCATCGGAGTAAGGAAGTTTGAGATCCTGCTCCAGGAGGCGCGGAGGCTGGAGGCGGATGACCGGCTGTGGCAACTCCAGGCGGCGGCTTATCCGTATATGTCGCGGTCGAATCAGGAATCGGTGCGCAGCGACCTGATGGCGGCGACCAAGAAGCCGAAGAGCCGCGAGGAGCGGCAGCAGGCGATTGACCGGACCTGGGATCGGATTCGGGACGCGCGGAAACGGCAGAGGGCGAAAGTGGCGGAGAGAAGTGGGCAATAGGCAATGGGCAATGGGCAACGGGCTGGAGGTAGGCTAGATGGCATTTGATGTCGGGTCGGTAAAGGGGAAAATCGAACTCGACGGGCGACCGGCGGAGCAGGCGCTGCAGAAGGCCGGCCAACAGGCGAAGACCTGGGAGGTGGGGACCGGCCGGATCGCGGCGCAGGCCGGCACCAGTTGGGCGGCTGGCCTTGGGAAGTTTGCGGCCGGATTCGGACTGATCACCGGCGCGGCCATCACCGCCGGCGCGGCGGTCAAAGGCTATGTCGGCGCGGTCAAGATGGGCATCGAGAGCCAGGAGAATATGCGCCGGTCAGCCGCGACTATGGCCGCGACCTTCGTTTCCTTCAACCCAGCCGAGAACTTCGAGAAAGCCTATCAGGCATCGCTGAAACTCATGGCCGCAGTCGAGGCGATGGATGTCAAGTTCACGGGAACCGGCCAGGAGTTGCAGTTGATGCTGCGCTCCTGGGTGACTTACGCCGGCCAGATTGATCTGTCCACCGCCAAGCAACAAGACAACTTCGTCGCCATCGCCGAAGCGATCAAAGCCATCACCGCCGGACAGAACTTCGAGATTCAGCAGTCGCAGGAAATCCGCGCACTGATGGAAGGCCGCTTGGTCGCCGGTTCCCAACTCGCCCGCATCCTCGTCCAGCAAGGCGTCAACCTGAAGGAAGACATTCCGCGCTGGAAACAGCAGGGCGTCCTAATGGAGGAGATTGCCAAGCGGCTGAGCGGATTTGTCGCCTCACAGAAGGTAGTGAGCAATCTCCTGACTACGCAGCGTTCGACCATGAGTACCATCGCCACCCAGATGATGCGCCAAGCCTTTGCCGCCGATCAGGTGAACAGCGCCTATGGCGATATTACCAATCTGGTCAAGGCGATCAATGGGTATCTGCGCGACGAGAACGGATTGACCCGGGAAGCCTTGACGCTCATCAATGGCTTGCAGGCTTCATGGGAGGTGGTAAAGCAAACGGCGGGGCTAGTAGGCAGCCTCTTGGGTGGGATTTTCGGCAACATCAACGACATCAATCGGGCGACATCCAACTGGGCCAATTTCCTCAAATGGGTGGCGAATCTGGTTATCACCATTCGCATCCAATGGGAGCGCGCTAGTCTGGCCATGAGCAAATGGCGGCCTACCGGCCAGCGGGCGGCCACGAATATCTTCGACTGGCGGGGAATACTGGGTGGGATTCCAACGCCAGCCGATCAGCGGGCAATGGAGGCGCAAGAGAAAGCGACGGAGGCTGCCCTACGGACTGAGCAGGCGCGCATTGCGAAGATGGGCGCCACTACCGCATCAGTCCGCGGCGGCGGGGCTTTGGTCCCGACCACGCCCCGGGCCGCCGGGGCGGCTGATGCCGCTGGCGCCCATGGTCGCGCCGCCAAAGCCGCCGATCAACATAGCAAGGCGATGAAGAAGGTGCTCGATGCCTACGATAAGTGGGCTAAAGATACCTTGCCGACAGCGGCCGCACAGATGGCACGACTGCAGTCGCTCTCCGTCCAGTATGCCAAAGACCAGGGCTTGATTGCGGACCTCAAAGAGCGGATGCGCGACCTCAATCGGGAAACGGCGAGCGAAGAGATTCAGGCGCAGGAAGACGCCATCGCGGAAATGATCCGGCAGAATGCCGGGCTGACCGAGGTCGAGGCCAAGACCGCGCAATACTATCAGACCCTTTCCGCCAAGCGGGCGGCGCACCTGATCTCCGAGAAGGACATCAACGACAAAGTCAGGGAGATGGAGAAGAGCGTCGCCGACTACCGCATCGAGTTGACCACGGACTACACCCGGATTCTGACTGAGGTGGCGGCGAAGAATGCAGAACTGATGCTGAATCCGTGGGAGCGCGAGATCGCTGAGGTCCAGAAATGGCAGGCGGAGGAGCAGAAAGCGCTCGACGCGACGGGCAAGGCCGAAAAGAGGTATGCGGATACCAAGGTCGCCATCCAAGAAGCGGCGGACGCCGCTATTGCCGCGATTGACAGAAAGCGCGCAGATGAGTTTCGGCAGATGGCTGAGCAGCAAGTCGAGGATTTCCGCACCTGGCAAGCGGCCGCGACGGAATGGGAGAGACAACAGGCGGCGATGACCGAGGAGGCAACCAAGAAAGCGCAGGCCCTCGGACTGGCGCGCTTTGAATGGGAGAGGACGACGGGCCAGGCCACCATCGCCGATCAGATTGAATATCTCAACCTGATCCCGCAGGGGACGCAGTCGGAAGAAGATCAGTTGGCGATCAAGAGACAGATCGCCGATTTGACGACGCAGCAGATGAGCCAAGAAATCGAAGGGACGAAACAGACTATCAGCGGGTACAAGCAACTCCTGGCCGCCCTCCAGGCCATCCGGCTCGAATACCTGGCGATGGGCGAGACGGCCCTTCCCGCGCTCACGCAGTTGGACACCGAGATCGAGCAGGTGCAGAAGGCGATTGCCGATTCGGCGTTCACCATCGGCAACATTCTCAAAGGGTCGGCGGGCGAATGGGAGCAGTCGTTTCAGCGGTTCTTTGAGGATACGATCAAGGGCGGGGCGAGCCTGCAGGATACCCTGATCGGATTCTTCCAGTCCATCGAGAATGCTTTCATTTCGAGCATCGCCCGCATGGCCGCGCAGCAATTGATGCAATCGGTGCTGGGGTGGTTCGGGGGCGGCGGGGCCGCGGCGGCGGGAGGAGGAGGGGGCGGGGGACTGTGGGCCGGTCTTGCGCCTGGCGAAGCCGGGCCGGTCGTCGGCGCTCAGACTGGCGGAGTCTTTACCCGTCCTTCGCTCGTTGCCCTGGCCGAAGCCTGGCAGCCCGAAGCGGTGATTCCGCTGCAGCATGGGGCGATCCCGGTGGACTTCCGCAGCCCGGGCGGCGGTGGCGGCGCGCCGGCGGCGCCGGAAATCCACATGCACATCAATGCGATTGACCCGGCCTCGGGGGTGAACTTCCTACTCAAGAACCGGGGGGCCATCGGGACCGCGATCCAAGCGTTGGTCCGGGACAATCATCCGATTTCCAGGGCGTGACCATGAGCAACGATCTCTATCCGAGAATGCCGCAGGCTGAGATGGTGCAGGTGGACGGCTACAGCACCGATGTCTGGGAGACGGAACCGGGCTTCAACTGGAAGTATCAGGTTCGGTCATTCCCGGTCCGGGCGTTCAAGTTGAAATACGACCCACTGAATGATACCGAGTTCCAGGCGCTACGCAACTTCTGGTTGCGGCACCGGGGAAACCTGGAGTCGTTTCTGGTTGAGGATTATACTGACCGGACACACACGGGCGTCTTCGCCTATGCGGACGGTGAAGCAACGACCTATTGGCTGCCCTTCGATGTGGCGGCCGCGGTGACGATTTCGGTTGACGGCGTGGTGGATCCGGCCGCAGCCGTGAACCTGACCACCGGACTGGTGACTTTCACGACCGCGCCGCTGATCGGCTCCGAACTTTCCTATGCCGCGACGACGCCCCGGTATCGAGTGCGCTTCGCCGCTTCTGATCTTCCCGCCACCCGGCACAAGTTCATCGCCTGGGGGGCCGAGGTAACGCTAGTTCAGGCCAGGGGAATCTGATGCCAAAAGACGCGACCGCTGCTTTTGAGGCGTTGATGGCCGACCAGGAGCGGAGGGTGATCACCCTCTTCGTCTGGCGGTTTGTCTCGACGATGGTCATTCGCACCACCGACTATGACCAGTCGGTCGAGGTGGATGTGGGTGATGGCGACGGCCTGCAAGACTACATGGTTCTGCCCTGCGAGCGGCAACCCATTGAGGCCCGGGCCGACCTGCAGATCGAGGATACGACCCTGGTGCTGCCCAACGCCGATGTCATCATCGAGGGCGCGACGCCGGAGCCGGGCAACAGCATCGCCATGATGGCCGCCGCCGGCCTCTTCGATGATTGCGAGGTGACGATTTACCTCCATGACCTCGAAGGCGGCAACACGCTGCATCATTCTGATTGGATCGTCCAGGGCGCGATTGACATTGCCCGAACCCATGTCACCATCCACCTGCAGAGCGAGTTGTCGCGGCTGACCATCCTGGAGCCGCGAACAGTCGTCCAGGAGCAATGCAATAACTGCGTCTATGATGCGGCCTGCGGGCTGGACCGGGACGCCTGGACCCAAACCGGCGTAGTGACCGGCGGGACGAAGGCAGTTCTCCAGACAAATCTAACACAGGCCGATGCCTACCACGATCTGGGCGAAATCCAGTTCACAACCGGCGACAACTGGGGAGCGGTGCGCACCGTGATGAAGTATGTCCAGGCCAGTGGCGCCATCACGCTATCGAGTCCGCTGCGGAAGACGCCGGCCGCCGGCGATCAGTTCACCATCGTACCCGGATGCGACCGGACGATTGCTACCTGCCGCGAGAAGTTCTTCAACTTGGGGAGGTTCCGGGGATTCCCCTTCGTCCCGCGACCGGAGACGGTGTTATGAGCGAAGCGGCCGTAGTCGAATTGAATAGGAGCCAGGCAGAGGGTCCAGTCGTCGCCGTGCACCCGGGCAAGCCACTCTCGCTCCCCCGGGATGCCATTCGAGCCGAGGCCCTCTCCTGGCTCCGCACCCCCTATCATCCGGGCGCGGCGGTAAAGGGCGCCGGCGTGGACTGCGCGCGGCTGCTGGTTTCGGTCTTCGAGGCGTGCGGCATCATGGAGAATCCAGAGTTGCCCGAGGTTCCCGCGGACTGGTTTCTCCACACCGGAGAAGAGGTCTTTCTCCAGACATTGCCTCGCTATGCCGAGCCGGTCGAGCCGCCCTACCAGGAAGGCGATATCTTGACCTATCAATTCGGGCGGTGTGTCAGCCATTCAGCGCTCTACATCGGGCGCGGCGAACTCATCCATGTCATCAAGGGCGCGGGCGTCATGGTCGAGCGGGAGAATGCCCCAATACTGGCCAGCCGATTCGCCGGGGCCTGGAGGTTGCGATGTCTGACCTCCTAGCAAGCCTGGGCAGAATCGCGTTGACCATTGGGTTCAGTACCTTTGGCGGCGGGGCTCTAGCACACGCCGCCTGGAGCACAGTCGGCTCGCTACTGGGCGGACTGCTTTTCCCACAAAAGAGCCTGAAGGGCCCGCTGGCCGCCGCCAGCCTGCAGGTGAGCGGCCCGCAGAAAGGCCAGCCGCTCCCCGTGGTCTATGGCCGAACCCGGCTGACTGCGAACCTAATCTGGTACGGTAACTTCACCGCCGGCTCGGAGGATGCCGGCGGAGGGAAGGGCGGCAAGGGCGGTGGCGGGTCGGTTCCCGTCTATTCGGCGGATTGCGCCTTTGCGATTTCTGAGGGCGTGGTGCAAAGCCTGAGAAGGATTTGGCTGGGCGACAGCGAAAAGATGCCGGCGGACATTACTCACACTTTTTATTCCGGCACCGGCGCGCAGACAGTAGATGCCTATCTCGCCGCTGCCCTCGAAACGGACCAGCAGACGGCCTGGCTCGGCCCGGCGCCTCCGGGAGGCACGCCTGCTGGTCCTGCTTTTCCCTACACCGCCTATGTCATCTTCCCGCAGTTGTCGCTGGGCTACGGCTCCAATATGCCCGCGATCTCCTTTGAGGTCGAGCGCTACGACCTTACCGACAACGACCGGCTCGACGCAACCCTGCTCGTGACGCACCCCTACGACGCCGACCATGACATGAACCCGGCGCTTATCATCGCGGACTTTCTCACTCACACGCGGTACGGACTCTCCGTTCTGGCCTCCGATATTGATTGGGCTTCTTTCATTGACGCCGCCAACTTCTGCCATAACAACGGCCTCTACATCAGCCCGATCCTGGCGCAGAATCAGGACGGCCTCCGGCACATCGAGGAATTGCTGACCTACTTCGATGGAATGCTGGTCTATTCGCAGGGGCAACTCCACCTGAAAGTCCGGTCGCAACCGGCGACCACCATCCCGATCACCCCTGACGATTACATGGAGGGCGCCGCCGCGACGCTTTCTCGCCAGGGGATTCGAGACGCCAAGAACACGATCCGCATCGAATGGCAAGACCGGGCGAACGGTTACGGGACGGCCGTCACCGAAGCGAAGGACGGTTGGGTGGTGGGGCGCTCCGGGGCGAATCCTGAGCAAATCAGCCTGCCCGCCTTCAAGACGCGCACGCCGACCGAGCGGATGGCGGGCCGAATGCTCCTCATGGCCAGCACGCCGACCATTGCGATCAAACTAGGATTGGCGCCGCGCGAGTTCCTGATTGAGCCGGGCGATGTCCTGGAAGTCACCGACCCGTCGCTCGATCTCGACCACCAGTATTTCCGTGTGGTTTCGGTCTCTGAAGACAAAGATGGCTCGATGGCGGTGAGCGCAGTCCTCGAATATCCCGAGGGCCTGGAACTCTACGGTTATTCCAGCGAACCGGGGGCCGGAACGGTAGGAACCGCGGATCTCTATGGCGACCCGGGCGATGCTGTAGTTACGGTCGTCGAAACCTGGCAGCATGGATTCTTCGGGCAGGGGAGTTTTGTCGTCCACGCCGGCTCGCACCACCCCTCCTATGCCGGATCTGAAGTCCATGTTTCGGTAGATGGCGGCAATACCTTTGCCTACGCCGGGCGAACCACTACCCGGTCGGCGCAGGGGGCGACCCTGACCCTGCTGCTGGCAGGCGGAGCAGATCTGCAGCCGGCAGCCACCGTGGAGGTGGACATTGGGGCGACAGGCGGCACGCTCGAAAGCACCACCGCCGCCGGACTGACCAACGAGGAGAAGTTGGTCAATATCGAGGACGAGGTCATCGCCTACCAGACGGCGACCCTGATCGCCGCCAATCAATATCGGCTGACCGGATTGTATCGAGGGCGGCAGTCCACGGCCCGCGTAGATCATGGCATCGGCTCCTCATTCTGCTATCTCAATCCCCGGGCCTTGCAGGTGGATTTCCCGGCAACCCTGCAGGGCGAGACAGTCGTCTTCAAGGTCGCCTCAATCAATCACGCCGGGGAGGCGCAAGACCTGGCGGCCGTACCCGTCGTCAACCATCTGGTGGATGCGCTGATCGCCCCGATCATCGGCGACATGACCATTGACGGCAACTTGGCATTGTCGGGAATCCTGGACTTCGGCGGCCCGCAGTTGTATGGACTCGACGCCACCCACCTGGGAATCATCGGTTCACTGACCATTGACGGGGCCGCCATCTGGCTGCGCAACAACGGCTACGCGCAATACTCCATTGACTCGGCGGATGCTGCCGCCGGCACCTATTCGTTCACCTCTTACCGCCGCTATCGCGGCACCATCGCCGCCCCGACCGCCGTCCAGAACGGAGACTGGATTGGTGGTCTAAGGTTTGGCGGATACGATGGTGCCGCGATCCAATTGCGGGGCGGAATCTTCGCTCTTGTGGACGGGGCAGTCGCGGCCGGTGTGGTGCCGACTGCTATCAGCCTGCGGACAGGTACGGCTTCTCTGATCGAGAGATTCCGCATTTCCTCCGCCGGCCTCTTCACTATGGTCGGGCTTCCGGCCTACGCCAATAATGCGGCGGCGGTAGGCGGTGGTTTGACAGTAGGCCAACTATACCGGACGGGCGGCGATCCCGATATAGTATGTGTGGTTCACTAACACAGAGGGGGAGATTGGTAATGGCTGAGATGGTGCAGTACATGAAGGAGGGCGCGGCAGGGATTGTCGCCCTGGTGATTGTCCTGTTTCTGCGTCCAATCGTGATAGCCTTTATCCAGGAGTTGTCTGACTCGCGGAAGGAACGGGAGACGATGCGGGTGGAGTTCAACGGCCTGCTGACCAATCACCTCACACATAATACTGAGGTGCTGGTGCAAGTATGCTCCAGCCTCAACGAACTCTGCAAGTGGGTACGGAGCGGTCTCACTGGCCCTACGGGTGCGACGGGCGCGACGGGTGCGACGGGCGAGAAGGGCGAGAAGGGGGATTGATAGAATGAAGATCGCCATTGACCCCGGACACGGCATGAGCAATCGAAAGCCCGGCGTCTATGACCCGGGCGCAGTCAGTGCGGGACAGGATGAGGCGACTATCGCCCTCCAGTACGCCCTTACCCTCAAATACACACTTGTCTTCGGAAACGCGGGTATGCCCTGCTTCCTGACGCGCAGCAATCACGACGATCCGGCGCCGGTCGGGACCCGCGCTCAGCGGGCAGAGGAGGCCGGGTGCAATCGCTTCATTTCCCTGCACCTGAACTCGTCCGTGAAAGTGGCCTCCGGGATCGAGGTCCTCTGGCGCGCGGCGAAGGACAAACCACTCGCCCTCGCCTTACTGAAAGCCCTGGTGCGCGTCACTGGTTTCCGCAGCCGTGGTATCAAGCAGCGCACAGACCTCGCCGTGCTGAGGTTCGCGCCCGGGCCGGCCGTCCTGATCGAACTTGGTTTCATCAACAACCCGCAGGAGCGCGCCTGGCTGCTCCAGCGCGACAACCGGATTGCGGTCTGTCAGGCAATCGTCGAGGCAATCAGGGCATGACCCAAATCATCTGCGGCGATTGCCTGACAGTCCTGCCCACCCTGCCGGAGAACTCGGTGGACTTGGTAGTCACCTCTCCGCCATACAACTGCCGCAAGCAATACGGGCAGGATGATGACCAAAAGCCCTGGCCGGAATACTATCGCTGGATAGGCTTGGTGCTGGATGAACTCTATCGTGTCCTGCTTCCGGGCGGTGTTCTCGCGCTGAATGTGCCTGGCGTGGTAAGGTGGCAAGCGGAACACAGATACGCTGATACCTGGAGTGACTTTGACCCCGGATATAAGACCCACCGGAACGGCGAGAAAGTTGTGGGCAAGGGCAGGATTGAACCGATTGGGTTTATCCTGTTTGAGATGATGCGACAGCGAGACAGCCATATCAGGGAACCGATTATTTGGGTGAAGGGAAGTAACGGGAACGCGATCTGTTCTCAATACCGCATGGGTTGCGACAGCGATCCGTACATGCGCCCAGCCCACGAGTTTATACTACTCGGCTCGAAAGGCCAATGGTATCACCGAGGCGGAACTGGGCGGCGTGGAGACATAGCCCTACCATTTCCAGATGATACCAAAGATGTGTGGTTTGCTTCGCCCGAGTCGTCACGGCTCCATCCCGCCGTCTTTCCCGTCGAGATTCCGAGGCGACTTATCCGCCTCTTCACACACGCCGAAGATTCTGTGGTGCTAGACCCGTTTATGGGTAGTGGCACTACCGGACTGGCCTGCCAGGAACTAGGCCGGGACTTCATCGGGATTGAGCAGGATGAAGGATACTGCGAGATTGCACGGCGGAGGATTGCCCACGCGGAGAATATCCTGCGACCAGAACCGCAGGGAAAGCAGTTGACTATAAGCATCTCACCATAGCCGAAAGGAGAAACCAATGTTCAATCTCACCGAACTCGGCACCATCGCAGGCGTCGCCGGATTCCTGAAACTCGTGGCCATCCCGGCGGCGAAGACTATCTGGCCCGGAATGCAAGGGCGGGCGACCGTGCTGTTCGCCTACAGCGCGGGCGTCGTTGCCGCCGTGGCGGCTTCGGCTGCGGCAGGCAAGACCTCAGCGGGTGAACTCGGCGCGGCTGCCCTGACCGGAATCGCCGGCGCGGCCTCGGCCATCGGCGCGAACGCGGCGGTCAATGCGGTGCGCAGGCCGGAGAAGGTCTGAGAGGCAAACCAGGGGTCGGTAGTCATTCTGGCTTCTGTCTCCTGGCTTCTGTCTTCTGAATAACACGCCCTGGCCTGGGTATGGCTGGCGCGGTCTCTCCCTAACCGGAGGGGCCGCGTCTTTTCTGGTTTATGGCCCAGAAAAAACCCACATTTACCCCACAATAAAACCAGATTCGCCTGCGCTCCTGTGTTAGTTGGCGGCGGAGGGGGAGGGTTCCGTGATGAACTACCTCGCAGGGGAGGCGTCCTCGGGCAGGTCGGAGCGGTCCCGCAGGATGATGTCTAGCCCGCCATCTTGCCTGGGCGTTACCGAGACAAAGACCTCAGATAACCGCCGCCGACGCTCGACTACCGGGGTTTCGGCTGAACGCAGTTTCCGTATGGTCTCCCGGAGATACCGCTTGCTGGGCGGCTTGGGCGCCGGGACAGGCGCGCTCAATGCCTGCTCGGTCTCCTCGATTCTCCCCACCAGCAACCTCTTCCTGTCCCGGAAGGTCGCCAAGTCAAACTGCCCGGCCAGGTAAGCATCCTCCAGCCGGGTCATGGTCTCCCGAAGCCCCCGCAGTTCGTCCCGCAGATCCTCGAGCCGCTCGGCGCTCCGCTGAGCCGGCGCGACGGCCACGAGTTCGAGGTTGCCCGCGGCCTCGGCCAGCGCCTCAATCACGGCCGCCTCGACCTTCGGGGCCGGCAGGCTGAATGACGGGTGCGTCAGACGCGCCCGCGAGCAGCGATAGTATCGGCTTCCGCCTGTACCGCCGCCTGAACCCCACATATTCTCGCCACAGACCGGGCATTTGAGCAGGCCGGTCAGCAGGTATGGGCTGGCCGGGTGCATGGTGCGGGCCCGGCGGTCGAGAATCGCCTGAATCCGCCGCCAGCGTTCCCGCTCGATGATCGGCAACCACTCCTCAGTTTCGACCAACGCCTTCTCCCATTCGCGCCGGTGATGGTCTATCCGCTTACCGCCCACGGCTACCCGGTGGCTTTTCGGCTCAGACGCGATCAAGGCGGCATAGGTCGGGTTCCGCAAGGTCCGCATGACCCGGACGGTATTCGTCCAGGCGGACCCCCACTTGCCCAAATAGCCTCGCTCATTCATCCGCCGCGCGATGGTGACGGTGCCGAACCCCTGCTCGGCCAGCCGGTAGATCGCCCGGACGACCCTGGCCTCCTGCGGCTCGATAACCAGAGATTTGAGTGTCGGGTATCGGGCGTCGCAGGCTTTCCAGTGATAGCCCAGGGGCGCGGACCCGCAATGGCGCCCTTGCTTGCGCCGCTGACTCAGGCCCTTCTTAGCCTCGTGGGATAGGTTGAGCGAGTAGTACGCGGCCATCGCGTCCATGATGCGCTCGGTCAGGAAGCCGGCCGGTGAGTCGTCGGTCGGCTCGGCAATGGAAACCAGGCGCACACCGTCGCGTTTCAGCGCGGCGCGGAAGACGGCCTGGTGTTCACTGTCCCGGCTGAACCTGTCAAACTTGTGGACCAGGATGGCGGCTACGGCAGCCTCGGCCCGGGCGGCGGAGATCGCGGCCTGGAAGCCCGGGCGGTCAGATCGGAGGCCGGATACCCCTTCATCGGCGAACTCGGCGACGATGGTGTACCCCAGCCCGGGCGCGGCTTTCTGGACGGCATCGCGCTGGGCGGGAATAGAATACTCGGATTGCCCTTCCTCGGAGTAGCGGTAGTAGGCGATGGCCGCTAGGGGAGTCCCGGGCTTGGGGGTGGTCATGGGCGCAGGAACCATCCTTTGCGGAAGATCGCCCAGCAGAGAACAAGCGCCCAGATCGCGGCGACGACGCCCATGACATTGTCGTAGGTGAGGATGTCCATCATGGCGTTCCGGGGCTATTGAGGTAGGCCGTGGTCACTTCGGTGGCTCGCTGCCGGATTCTTTAGCGAGCGGCACCAGGACCATGATGTCCTGACCGACTAGGGGCCTAATGCCGACCATGACGCTAGTCGCCCCAGCAGGAATGACAGGGGTTTCTCCGTAGGATAGGGGAAATGAGCAATCCAAATGGATATTGTACCAATTTCTGATCGAGGTAGAGCCAACGCCAACATCGGGAGTCACGGTTCGGGCTGGCAGTTTTGTCTCTCCAGATAGGAGATATACGGTGACTCCGCGAGTCCAGTGCTGGAGGTTGGTCGTATTCTCTTCGGTGATGTAAACGAGGACCGAGAGTCCGTTGCGCTTCTTCGCCGCAGCAATAAGGCTGGCAATCTTGGCTTCATCATACCTTAGCCCCTTGGCATCCAGATACCCCATAGTCCAACCGGTAAATCGGTCGGTCATGACGGTTATCATGGTTATCTCGGCAGACCCCAATTTGGGACCCTTGGCCCGACATGCGAGTCCCTGCATGAATGCAATAGTATCTACGCCCCTCTTCTGCATCTCCGCGCCCCAGCGATACGAGGTGATTATTTCCTCTTCCGACAGGCGGAGATCTGGGTGGAGTTCGGCTGGGCACCCAACGGCGCCGGAGAAAAACGCCAGCCACGCCCATAATACGACGAGACAGCATGCTTTCCTAACTGGTAGTGGCATTGCCTGTTTCCCTCCTCTGCCTCCAAATTCTCTCAGGGTTTCCCCTTCGCCTTCTTGATCCGCTGGACACGCAAATCTCCTCTATCCTGGTCGTCGCGGAAACGGGATGATCACCGACTCATTCCTCAGTGCTCGTCCCGGGTGCCGACCCTTTCGCCGACACCCGGCGTGGAGCGCTGATCTGACCTCGCGGGAGGCCCTTTGTTTTCTTGAGGCGATAGAACCTGAGAATGTCCTGGATGTCCTCCAGGCTAAGGTCCCGGTCAGCCCTAAGCCGATATTCGAGTTCTCGCTCGGCCTCGGTTGGCGATTGGTAGGGCGCGGTGGCCTCCCTGACGCCCCGAGCGGCAGGCGATGGGGCGGCTGGTTCCCCGGACATTTCGCGGGCGCGGGCCTCCAGTTCATCGAGGGTAAGCCCCAAGGCGGCAGCGATCCGTTTGATTGTGTCGTGGCGGCCACCGGCTTGGCCGGTTTCTATCCTCGAAAGCGTGGCCTTGGTAAGGCCCGCGCGGGTTCCGATTTCCTCCTGCGTCCTGCCCTGCGACTCCCGGATGGCCCGGATGGTGGCCCCCAAGATCTTTTCGCTTGTGCTCATAGGCCCATTATACCAGGGCTTTTCGGCCACCGGCAACTAATTGGAAAAAAATTGTCCAAAGGGGGTTTACAAATCGTTACTTATGTGGTATAGTAGTTTCGGAGGCGCAACAGATGCGGGCAGCACAGGCAAAGATCACCGTGAGAACTGACCGGCTGGCAGAGGCGATTGCCTCACGGAATTGGACTCACACCAGGGCCTCCCGCGTCCTTGATATATCGCGCACCTATCTACACATGATCATGTCCGGGGAAAGGGTTCCCGGCCCTCAGGTACGCGAGCGAATCCAGGCGGTCTTCCAGTTATCCTTCGACGGGATTTTTTATTTGCTTCCCCAGTCACGATGTCGAAACAGGGGGCAGAGGGTGTCACGAAAAAGGAACTCCCTAAGTCGTAAGCGTCCCCAGCAGCAAAACTCACTCGACGGAACGAGGATATAGGCATGGCTGATTTACGATCCAGAACGGAGCGGCAGCGCCGAGGCTTGAAGAGTCGGATCGAGCGGACTCTGGATCGAAAGGTCCGGGGGTCAGTCCGCGAGTTGGTTATCAACCGATTCCAGAAGGGCGAAACGATTGATGCGATCAGGATAGATTTACTGATAAGACACAAAACGGCACCCTCGAATGGGACGATTCACAACTGGGTCCGGGAAGCCATAGCGAAGGCGAAGGCGGAGGAAGAGGCTAAGGCGCAAGCCGAGACCCAGGAGGCGGCGGCATGAATCAACTGCCGGCAATGGGCATTGGGCAATAGGCAATAGGCAATAGAGAGGAGCGGAGAGATGGCAAAGCAGAGCGAGAAGGCGAGCGAGAAAGAGCAGAAGGCGTTACCCAAATGGACTCCGGCGGCAGAGATGACCGACCTGCAACTCATCAACGAGGCGATAGATCACCTGCGGGGGCGCGTGCATGAAAATAACAACGCCCTCACGATCCTTCGCCTGCTCAAGGTGCGACGGGAAGTAGCCCGGCTTTAGGCAATCCGGGTCTTGGGCTCGCCCGTATGGAAGTCAGGCACGGCGTCAAAGATGATCTGATAGCAGGCGGCGACCAATTGGGCGCGTTCCAAGACCATCTCTCGCGTATACGGTTCGTTTTGCACAGGCAGATTGGCCTTCTCTAGGGCGGTGACGGTGAGATGAAAAGCGACCTCAGACTTGTTCATGGTGATTCTCTCCCCCTTCGTTTGGGTGTGCCAATGCCCTCTTCGGCGAGGGGGGAGAGAAATCCTGCCCACACCAGGAGAGGGCTTGGGCCTGCGCCAAAATGAGAATATCGTTCACAATACATTTCAGAGCAAAACCAGGGTGTGTAGCGGGGTGATGAGGATGGCCGAGGAAGCCAAAAAGAGGACACTGAGCAAGGAGCACCTGGATGCTCTCGCGCGGGGGCGGGCGGCTAAGGCGGGACAGCCCCACCAAAGGGCGGTGCGCCCCACCCGGGCAATCGTCCGCGCCAAGTGCATTGATTGCCTGGGCGGCTACTCCTACGATTGCAAAAGCCCCGACTGCCCTCTTTTCAGCGTTCACCCCTTCCGTGGGCGGTCTATCCCGGAAACCTACCGGGATTTGTTCGACTTCGACGGCTGCCAGGACCCCGACGCCATCACCGCCGCTCGTCAGCGAGCAAAGGAGGCATGGGAGGGGACTTGCCAGCCGGGAGAGACTTTCCTGGCGTGGATGGAGCGGACGAAGAAACGACCGCAAGAGTTCTTTGAGACCAAAGCGGGCGCGGCAAGCAGCGCCCCTACGGAGGCCTCGGCATGAAGACTGCCACCGTCCGTTTCTTCTCCGAATCCGGCCGGGAACTGACCCGGCGCCAAGTGCAGGCGAACTTGGCGGCGTGGGGGCGGGAAGTGCTGGCGGAGGAGGCGCGGAGGGCGGAGGAAGAGCGGGAGAGCGTGGGGCGCGACAGTGTGGAGCGAGAGATAGAACCTCCCCGGTCCCCCATAGGGACGGTGACAGATTCAGGGGACCAGGGCTCGCTAGTCGGGGCCGGGGAGGGGATTGATGCGAGAGGCGAGGGGAGGTGAGGGAGTATGGCAGCGTTCTTCGGGCGAGTGAGACCGCCCAGCGTCAAGACGGACAAAGACGGTTTCGCCGTGGTGGCCGTCATCGTGTTGGAGTCGGAGGGCGGCAATCCACATGAGCTGTTCGAGCAGGTGCGGGGCATGGTGGGAAAGCGAGTTAGGGTCGGAATCACCTACGAGCAGACGGACATGAGCGCAAAGATAGACCAGGTGACGGGGGAACTACTGAACGACGGAACAGAGAAAGCAGAAGGGCCGGAAGAGCCAGAAGAGCCACATGAAGCCTGAAGCGCCGGGCGGGAACCCAGCGCTCCAGTGAAACGGAAAGATGCTGACAGGGAGATTCTACCACGCAAGCGACTTCCCTGTCAAGACGGGAGAAGCGATGAACTACCTGAGACCATCACCGGGAGACCCACACGCAGACGCGGCGGCGAATCCGCCAGAGTACACCTACGGATGCGACTACTGCCAGCGTGATCTCACCGAAGACGAGGCGGTCTTGCATGAAGTTCCCATGTGCAACCGCTGCGCTGAGGAGCCGGACGAATGCGACATCTGCGGTGAGCGATACCCGCGCCAGATGCTAATTCTGCTCAGCGGCTACTTCGACGAGCAGAACCGGAAGTGGCTCTGCGCCAGTTGCGACGAGAAGGCCCGGGCGACAGCCAAGCCGGTCTGCCTGAGCATGACCCGCAAGCCTTTGCCGGCGGCGGAGCCGGAAGACACTGACCCCGATTCTGTGATGGAAGCCCAGTACCGCCGGAAGTTGCACCGCCCGGCGTACCGATAAGAGGAGGCAGCGGCATGACAACACCAAACGAGAATGCCGTCCTGGTAGGCGGCTTCTGGGTAGACCCGGATACCGGCGAGGTTCTGGGTTGCGCGGAGATCAAGCAGGAGTTCGCTGTCCGGGACCGCGGTTCCGCCGAGTGGGCGCTGGAGAAGATGCAAAACCTCGAAGCCGACCTGCTGGCCCTGGAGGCCCGCGAGAAGGCAATCCGCGAAGCGATTGATTCTCAGCGCAAGGATCTTGCGCGGCGGCGGGAATGGCTCGGCCTGCGATTCGACGCCGAACTGGAAGCGTTCGCCCGCGAGACCCTGGCAATGGGGAAGTCGCGGACGCTGAAACTCGATCATGGGCGGCTATCCCTGCGCACCGTGCCGGAGCGGGTGGCCTTGCGTGAAGGCCGGGAGAAGGAAGCGATTGACTGGGCAAGGTCGGCTTGCCCGGAGGCAGTGAAGACGACGGAGAGGCTACTGGCCTCAATCGCCATCGAGAAAGTGGAGGCCTTGCCCGACGATCTGTTTGAGCGGGTTCCTGAACACGACACCTTCCGGGTTGACACCGGAATCAAGGCGGAGCCGAAGGCATGACGAGGGCGGCGCGAAGCGCGGAGGTAGTCTTCCCGCGACGATACCAGGAGAACCGCAGGACGAAGGCCATGCGCCTGCGGGCCTCCGATCCGGGCGTACTGATTCATGCCCCGGCAGAGTTCAAGGCTTCGGTCTTCGGCGATCACGGCGTCCATACGGTCGAGCGGAAGGCAGGTCACTGGCATTGCGACTGTCAAGCGCATGGTTACGGGATTGAGTGCTCGCACATTCTAGCGGTGCGGGCGCTGGTGACGACAAATGAGGGGGAGGGAGAGAGAAATGGCACTCTACAAGAGTGAAAAGATCGAAGCGCTGGCGGCGGCACTGGTCGCCGCACAGTCGGAGTTGAAAGCAATTCACAAGGACAAGACAGCGAACATCCAAACGAAGACTGGCGGCCAGTACGCCTACTCCTATGCCGACCTGGCAACGGTGATTGAGGTCTGTCGGCCCGTCCTGGCAAAGCACAAGTTAGCCGTAACGCAGGTTCTCGGCAATCTGATCGGAGCGGAGGGCGGATCGGTGGGAATCGCCGTCCAGACGCTACTCGTCCACGAGTCGGGAGAGTACATCAGCAGCGACTATGGATTGACCTGCGCGATGGACGATCCAAAAAGCGCGGGAAGCGTCATCACTTACCTGCGGCGATACGGTTATCAGGCCCTCGTGGGGATTGCCAGCGAAGAGGACGACGATGGCGCGGCGGGGAGCCGTGCGGCCCCGAAGGTCAACCGCGAGACCGGGGAGGTTGAGAATCCGTCGCCGGAAGTTGCCGCCTCAATGCAAAAGTGCCCCGACTGCGGCGCGGCGACAGTTCGCAAAGAATCTCAATCGGCGGAGAATGCTGGCCGTCCTTACTACCGCTGCTCGACCGCTAAGTGGGATCGGCAGACCAAGAAGTGGTCTGGCTGCCAGTTCTTTGCTTGGGAGGATGAGGCCCTGGGGAAACAGGCGGCAGAGGCGAACCCTGAGCCAGTCCTGGACACTACCTGGGGTGAAATCCTGGTACGGTGCGCCGCGCTGGGAAAGAAACTGATAGACGGCTGGCGGAAAGACCATACCGAAACCGAGGCCCAAGAACTCCTGATCGTCTGGAAGCCCGAATGGGAATCCCTATCGAAGGAGCAGCGGAACGAGGCGCGCCATTCGGTGATGCCACAACTGGAAGAGATGGGGCTGGTCTAATGACTGAGCGCGCGCTGTTCCACAACTGCATTTGTTGCCGGACTATGCGGGAGGCCTTCCGGGGAGCAATCTTCGGCAAGCAGAAGCCGACGCGGGAATGCCCGATCAATGGCAATGGGCAGCGACTCTCCCCAGGCCGGGTGCGCAAGGAAATGCCGGACGGTTGGGAATGCACGGAGAGGGAGGCGATCAAATGAGCCAACTCGCCTTTGCGAAGAATTGCCGGAGGTGTGGGTGGAGGCAGGGAACGCTACCGATTAGCGATCACCAACTCTTGCGTGACGCATTCGCCAAGCGGCCTTGCCCGGAGGAAAACGGGCACCAGGTCACACCCCTGGAGGTCAGACAGACCAAGCCGCCGGGGTGGGTGTGTGAGAAGCGAGAATCCGCCTCCGCCGATCCAGCCTTCGTAGCCGATGCTACTTCGGCGGAGCAGGCGGCTACGGCGGACAAGGGCGTGGAGCGTGAAGCGTGATTGACGAAGCCACCCGAGATCAGGTTGACCGAATCCTGAGCCGGCACATCGGCGGGAAGAACGCGATCACGACCCGGCAGATCGCAAGTCTGGTCTTTGATCGGGCCAACCATGCAACCTGCTTCGCCGTCTTCGAGTCGGTGGACAGCCTGATCAAAGACCTGCACCGGCCGTACTGCTCGGGGTCGCAGGGCTACTTCCGGGCGGCGACGGCTGAGGAGTTGGGCCAGTATCACGAAGCATTGCGCGAGCGATTCAAGGAGTTGTGGCGCCGGATGCGGGCCGTCCGCCAAGTGTACCGGGAAGTCCTGGCCGATGAACAGAAGCAGGCCGATTTGCCGCTGGAGCCGGAACCTGTCTTCGACGAGCAGCACCAGGGCGTGCTGGTGGAGGTGTGAGGATGACCCCAGGACAGAAGATTGAGAGACTAAATCAGATTAGGTCGGTGGGTTCGGCGGGATTGCACGCCGACATCTACTGCCACGGGACTGACTGGTACTGCGATATGGTGCTGGTCGGTTCGTCAGAAAAGCATGAAGCGCCACAGACCCGCGAGGATTGCGAGAAAAAGGGATGGTCGCAACTGCTCCGCTTGGCGCGGGCAATCGTCGCCATTGAGTTGGCTCCGGGCAAGGGTTGCTGTGAGAAGGAGTAGCCAACATCCAGAACTGGCGAAGGGGGATTGGGCAATGGGCAATGGACAGATGATGACCAGACACACCACCTACAATGAGATTTGCTGCTTGATTTGCTGCCTGTTAGTCGGGGCGCTGATGTTCCTGGGCGCCCGGATGATACCGGACCGGCCTGAGCCCGCGGATGGCCGGCAGGTCGCCGTCACCCTCCATCAGGGCGATACCTGGTGGGAGGCCATGCGCGACCTCGGCTGGGAGGGGAATGGTCAAGAATACCTGCGGGCGGTAAAGGACAAAAACAGATTCACCCGCCTAACCGGCAATCGTCCGGCCCGGGCGATCATGTGGGACTTTCGTAAAACGGAGGTGGCGGAGCGATGATACCTAAGCGTGACTGGTGGGGAGAGTTCCTGCGGGCCTGCTTCTGGTGGCTCTGCTGGATGCCGGAGGATAGGTGATGACGACTAGACTTCCCCTGGCCCTACTGCTGGGGGTGATGATTGGCATTGGCAAGCAAGTCCGAGGAGAACCGGGCTGTGTTGCGCGACGCGCTCTCTGGCGATGGTCGGTTCCGGTGCAGACGGTCGCCCTTGCTTGCCTGATAGTTGGCCTGCCCTGCTTGAAAGTCGCCCCCGTGGCGTCGCCCAGCAATGGGCTTAGGGCAAGGGTGGGCCAGGAAAGCCGTGGAGGGGCCGGGATAGTTGGGTCGCGACTAGTACGTGGCAACGATTCCCGGCCCCAAAGCGGCCAGATGAAAGGAGGAGGGGGTGAAACTCAATCTCTGGCGAGTGGGACTAGCGCTCAGTGTAATGTCGCTGATAGCCGTAGAGGTAGGGTTAGCACTCCACGCCCCTACCCCCTTGGTAGTCTGCGGTTACGCCTCGTTGTTCGCGGGCATGATAACTGCTTTCGCGGGCAGCGTCTTGTCAAATTGACCGCCATCTGTCCCCAAAGCGGACAGATGAAGGGAGGGGGAAATGGACGACTGGAAAGGCGAACTCCTGTTCTACGGATTCGTACTGCTACTGAGCGCGATGCTGTTGTACTTCTCCGGGTCAAAGTGACCGCCTTCTGTCCCTGCCCTCGCTGTTGTGGCCGCTACTCCCGGCCCTGGCGCAACCTGCCTTCTCGTGGGATCGCCACGAGACTGTACCGACCGGGGACACGGCTAGTCCTGACCTGGCCGGACGGTTCGCGGTCAAGCCATGTGGTGATAAGCCACGGGCCGAATCACCTGGACATGGCAATGCCGAGGATGGCGGGGGAGAGAGGATTCGGTAAGGCCCATGAGCGGGCAAGGCGGTTTGGCAGTAAGCGGGTAAAGGTGGAGGTGAAATGACTGACAGGATCATCCGAGTGTTTCCGCGCCGGACAAAGGCGACACCGATAGACGCAATGGCCTTTGTGGGCGATCCGCCTCTCTTCCGACCGGAGGCGGACAAGGTGATGGTATCCTGCACCTTCACTTGGGATAAGCCGGAGGCTGAGAGATTAGCGCGGGAGTGGGGAGCCTACTACCCGACAGAGATTGGTGGCCCGGCCTACAATGATCCCGGCGGCGAGTTCACTCCTGGCCTGTTCCTCAAACCGGGATATGTCATCACCAGTCGCGGCTGCCCCAATGCCTGTGGATTCTGCTTCGTGCCGAAGCGAGAGGGGAAACTACGCGAGTTGCCAATCACCGAGGGGTTCGATGTGCTAGACAATAACCTGCTGGCGTGTTCAGACCGACACATGGAGGCGGTGTTCGCAATGCTGGGGCAGCAGAAGCATCGGGCAAGGTTCAGCGGTGGGTTAGAAGCGGCGCGAGTTACGCCGAAGGTTGTTTCTCTACTCCAATCGGTGAAGGTAGAGAATCTGTGGCTGGCATTTGACCGGGTAGGGGCGCAGAACGCAGTCGAAACAGCGGTCGGCCATCTGCGGCGAGCGGGACTGACCCGCCAACAGATTTCCTGCTATGTCCTAGTGGGCTATCAGGATGACACGATGGAAAGGGCAGAGAGGCGGCTTCGTTGGGTGTTTGAAATTGGGGCTATGCCCTTCTCTATGCTATTCCGAGCAGATGGTATGCCCGAACCGTCAAAGAAGTGGCGACAGTTTCACCGCTTATGGTGTAGGCCGCCGGCGATCAAGGCGATGTGCAAGGGGGAGACGGGATGAGAATATACATCATTTGTCCGGTTAGAAAGGCGAACGCGGAAGACATAGTTGAGCAGAAACGAGTTGTGGGTCGGTTGAGGGTTGATGGCCATGCGGTGTATTGGCCACCCGAAGATGCACCCCAAGAAGACCCAACAGGATTAGCGATTGTAGAGTCGGAGTGCGAGGCGATACGCGATGCGGATATAGTGTGCGTCCTTCAGTGGAGAGAAACGCAGGGGCAGGTTTTCGACCTGGGTATGGCAGTTGCGCTCGGTAAGCCGATATTGGTAGTAAAGCCGCCCGAAACAACGGAGCATAAGTCGTACGCCAATGTCCTGCTGCTTCTAGTTGCCCGCTCGCGGGCGCAGGGGAAACTGGAACTGGCAGGAGTGTAGCACCGGAGGGCGTTGTCCTTCGGCAGTAGGAGGGTAGGGGTGGAGGTGAAATGACTAAACGCACGGGAGGGGTGTGGCCATACAACGAACATAACGAAGACGCCATGCCGGGCGACATCATGGTTGACCTCAATGGGGCTGTCTGGAAACTCGATCATAGTCGGGGCTGGGGAAAACGGATGCTCGGAGAATTGACACCAACGCAAATCAAGCGACCGGGGAAGCGCGGCAAGATCATCGAGGGGCAGTTGGTATGGGTTGACGGGGAGATAGGGCCAGTCGAGCCTGGGTCAGACCTATACCCATTTCCGAAGCCCACCACCAGCCGCAAGCCTGCGGGGTGAGGAGAGGAGGAGGGAGATGACGATTGAGGAAGAGTTGGAGGCAGCCGAGGAGCGTATTGCCAAGTTGACAGAGGAACTGATGGAGAAGGTCGCCACCATCGAGACTCTGGAGTTGAAGATTGACGACCTAAAAGACATCTTTAGCGACATCGAAACAACTGCTAGGGATGCGAGGAATCGCAAATGAACGCTGAGGAGATAGCAAGGCAGTTGCAGGATGGGTGTGACCGGCTGCTCCGAATCCTCAACCGGGTGGCCGAGGTGTTGGCAGAGATACGGCCGCTGCGCTGTGGTGAGATAACATTCGGGGCGGGGGAGGAGGTGGCTCATGGAGGCTAAGGAACTGGTCGCTGATATCCTGTCCTGCAAGCAGGCGTATGACTTGGGGATCACCAGGGGGATGAAGACGTATTTCGTCTATGGCACATATGCGGATATGGGCGCACTTTATCGCGCCGAACAACTGATGGATGATACCATTGAGGGGGAAGACTTTTTTCCCGCCCCGACAACCGATGAGTGGTTGGGGATATTGCCGGTGACGATAGAGGAGAAGGGGCGACTATACTGGCTGCTCGCGGTTAGGGACATGGCTCAATATCAGCGGTACAATGATAGGTTCGATGTGTTGAAAGGTATGTCTAGTATATCTACCGTCCAGTCTCTCTGCGACCTAGCCATCTGGCTGGCCGAGAATGGGATATGGAAGCCGGAGGAGGTGAAGTGATGATGGGTGAATTGATAAGAGCCGCAACGGTTGTATTGACCGCGCTAGTGGTCGGTTTCATAGTGGGCACTACCCTTGACCTATTTCACTACCGGAGAATCATCGCTAGGCAGCGCCGCCTCCTCGCTGAGTATCAAAGGGAGTTATGGTCTGGCGGTATCACTTGTCCCGAATGCGGGGGTGAACCCTGGGCAGATGATGGAGAATGTTGCTTCGTTTGCGAGGGGTCTGCCTCGTGTCCCTTCATACCTAGAGTCCAGAGAGATTGCGAAGCAGCCGGAGGAGGAGAAGGGATGAGGCGGTCGGTGAGAGTTCAAACTCCATATCAGGGCGAAGTTTATGCCCACCGCGACAAGAACAGTACTCGGCACATTTATATGGAAGTCTGCGACCGGCCGGGACATGGCAAAAGTGTATTCGTTACATTACGCCAGGCCCGCCGTTTCGCCAAAGCGATCCTGGAGATGGTGGGGGAAGAGGAGGGGAAGGGATGAATCAAGAGCCGACAGAGTGCATCTGGATGCAGGATAAAGCCTGGCTTCCGCCTATCTGGGTATCACTATGCGGAAGAAGGATGGGGATTGAGACTTGGGTCGTAAGGGATTTCCGTTTCTGTCCTTACTGCGCCAAGCCCCTCAAAATGGAGGGGGAGGAGGCAAAGCCATGACCCAGCAGATTCAGTGGCCACCCTGTCCGCTGGCAGGAGGCCCTAATCGTTACGCGGTCATCACAGACGACAGGGGGCGGGAAATTGTTACGCGGTCATGTCGCCTACCGGGTGCTGGCGAGAAGTTTGTCGAGCATTGCCAAGCCTGCCCTGCGCCGGAACTGGTATCCGTCGCCGAACTGCTGGACATTAGGGATTATCCCACCGCCAGATCCGCCCTTGCCAAGATCGCCGCGATGGAGGAGGGGCCATGAACACCCAACTACTTGTCCCTTGTCGTGAGACCTGCGGCGAGTTACTGGCCCACGGCTTGACAGTGGACAAGGGGACCGGCGAGCCGATTTCCCCTGTCATAGATACCTACTTCGTTTGGTTGTGGGTTGAGACCGACTGGGATACCAAGGATGCTGGCGCTTGGATTGTGGTCCCTCGGCATCATCCGATGCACCATAGCATCCCCGCCCCGACCTTCGCGGAGATATGGGGTCGCATCAAGCAGGCACTCGTGGACCGAAAGGAAGAATTCGTCCTGCGGCTGGATTCGTCCGATGACGGGCCTAACGAGTTGTACGCTGCTCTCCTCGGCGATGACTCCACCACCGCCAGGGGAGGATGAGGATATTGCACACAGTGAAGACCATAACCTGGCCGAAGCCGCCGCCCAACTGTGGCTGTGGCTTCGCAAGGAGG
>Ga0265297_10001354_pt1 | contig 58461 bp, 35 predicted proteins | sample Munlanlwell13791_FD_192502 | JGI IMG/M metagenome (GOLD analysis project Ga0265297, IMG submission 192502) | Leachate microbial communities from a municipal landfill in Southern Ontario, Canada - Leachate well 137-91 | ecosystem: Engineered > Solid waste > Landfill > Unclassified | place... | reverse complement strand
AAAACTCAATTTTAGACTTCAAACTGAAAGTTCAAGAATGGTTGTCAGAATTTATTCTCGTTCCGAATTTTTCTGCGATTTGAAGCATAAAAAGAGGGCATCCTTTTTTAGACGCCCTCTTTTTTTTGATTTTTTTCAGTGGCTGCCGGCGTAAATTATTAAGCCGATTCCGACCACAAAAAGAAGGAACATGGCTGTCAGTAATCCGGAAGTTCCCTTTGATCCTTTGAACTCCTTCCAGATAAATACGCCCCACAATGCGGCGACGAGGGTTGCACCCTGGCCCAGACCATAGGAGATAGGGAATCCGGCTTTGCCGGCAGCGATGATGCTCAAAGACATGCCGATACACCAGATCATTCCTCCAAGGATGCCTGTCAGATGCTCTTTCAATCCGCCTTTGAAATATTGAGTATAACTTACCGGAGTTCCTTCAAACGGCTTCTTCATCAAAATGGTATTGAAAAGAAGGTTGCTGAGCAAAATCCCCAGGGAGAAAAAGACCGTTGCCGTATAAGGTGTCAGGAAACCTGGTTGAGGATGGACAAAGTCAGTCGCCATTGAACTGGCTACAAACCGGTAAAACAAGGCCATCATCACTCCGCCAACAAGGGAAAGCACAATTCCTTTGGTTGGTACTTTCATGGCCTGAGACGCTTTCCTTCGATAGGCGAGCGCATCAATCACGATGGCTAGGGTAACGAGGCCGACACCCGCAAACAGCCAAACTGCATTACCCTGAGGAGTTGCGATATAGTTGATGATCACGCCTAAAACAAGTGCGATGCCAATCCCTACCGGGAAGGCTACAGACATGCCGGCAATGGCGATAGCGGCAGCAACAAGGATATTGGCAGCATTGAAGATGACACCTCCCAATATTGCCTTTTGAATGTTGGACGAATCAGCCTGCTTAAAATCAGTCAGAAAATCGCGCCCCTGATCGCCAACACTTCCCAGCGTAAAGGCAAAAAGGAGCGACATCAGAACGATGCCAATCACATAATCCCAGTAAAAGAGTTCAAAACGCCAGGATTTCTCAGCGAGTTTCTGGGTGTTGGCCCACGAACCCCAGCAAAGCATGGTCACGAATGTCAGAACGACAGCCAATGTGTAATTTTCGACGATGTACATAGTGTTGATATTTAGTTATAATAATAAAGTCCTGTAATGTGAAAATTGGAAAATGTGTAAATGTGAAAATTGACTGAATGCAAGATTGTACTAAATAATCAATAATTGTCTCAAATGTGGCTAAATTTCCACATTTCCATATTTCCCAATTTCCACATTTTCCAATTTCCATATTTAATTTCACTTTTCTTTGAAAACAAGCGCATCGGATATATAAATCCTGCTATCCAGCGCCTCCGGTTTTTTATCACCGGTTACCACGATTTTTAGGGTATGTTTACCGGGGGACAGATTGAGTGCATGGCAGATATTTATTGGGGTTTGCTCCTGTTTGTTGTAATAGAAATAGGTATCGAAGGAGTTATGCAATTTGCCATCGATATAGAGTTCTGCTTTGCCTGCATCCTTCTTCCAGTTACCTTCGAGGGAGATGGCCGTTCCTTCAAAACCGAATTCGAGGGCATCACCTTTTTTTGACGCAAATTTTGCCTGTTTGGCCTTCACGGCAGTGTATTCATCCGGCAATTGAAAAGGCTGCCAATTGCCCGAAAGTTTCCACCTCTTTACATCAAAGATGGAAACTTTTTCGCTCAGTACCATCTTTGGAAAGCTGACTTCGAGGGGAGCCGGAACCGGGTCCTGAATTTTGACATTAATCTTGTCCGAGGTAACGGCGCCGCCTTCTGCCACAACATGGTTAACGGCATATTGGTAGGTTTTGTCTACAGCTTTCCTGAAAATATAATTGGTAAAGATGAATAGTGAGTCCTGCATTTCGGTGACGCTCTTTTGCATGGCTTCGGGCAGGTGGCTAAAGCCGTTGATAACGCCCAAAATAGCCATTGCATTGGATGGATTACAATCAGAATCCTGACCACAGCGGGTGGTGATCTCCATGGTCTTCATCACATCCCCACCTCCATAGAGAAGTCCCATCACAATAAAGGCGCCGTTAAATTTGGCATCGATGTTGAATGCCTCACCTGCGGCACATATGTGCGTTTTACCCCATTTGTCTTCCAGCGCTTTCCAGGAAGCATGCCAGTCGGTTGGGTTTTTATCTTTCAGCATCAACACATCACCAAGAACTTTGGCATAGTCAGATTCAGCAGGCAATGAGCGGAGGGCTTTTTCCACAATTTTGCGGATATCCTTTTCGAAAAACGCCTCGGCATAAAGGGCGGAAAGAAAAACGCCACCGTAGACGCCATCGCCGTAGTTCATGATGTGGCCAATCTTATCTGCAAGTTTGGCAGCGCTGTTGGGCATCCCCGGCGACATAAACCCAATGTAGTCGGCTTCGATCTGAAAGTCGATGTCGTTGGCATGAAAATTGAATTCAGGAGCGCCTGATTTGGGTGGGAAGATACTGTCGAAGTAATTTTTGCGCGACTGCGCATTGGCATGCCAGAGCATGTAACCCGATTTGGCAAACAGCTCCTGGTATTTTTTTGCCGGTGCATCAATGCCAAACTGGTCCATCGTCATCAAAAAGGTGAGCTGTACATAGAGATCATCCTGGGAGAGTGCACCAATGGCATCTTTTGGGGCCCAGCGGATTGCCTCCTCGAACGTGCGTCCCTGGGCACGGAATTCGGTAGGTGCGCCATAGGTGACACCAAGGATTTTTCCGGCCCATCCTCCGGCTATTTTATCTTTTAGCACATTAGGAGCAATGGTTCGAATCGTAAGATCCGGCTTGTTGCAGGATAAAAGCAATCCTATGAGGGCTAGTGTAAAAATATTTAAGTGTTTCATAATTAGTGTGTTGTTAATTATAGTCATTATTTCTTTTTCCTTTTTTATTTGGGACAGCCAGGACAATTAAGACAATCAGGAGAATTTCGAATGTTGTCATTTGATTTTTCATTGCCAGATTAATTTTCACATTTTCCAATTTTCACATTCCCCTCCGACCCTTCGACAAGCTCAGGGACCGGAGCTTTTTTCCTCATTCTGTCTCATCGTCCTAGTCGTCCCAGTCATCCTAGTCGTTCCTTAATCCTTTTTCACCTGCTCGTGCATCATTCGCTTCTCGATAAACGCTGCAAGACTATCCGGACTCATTTTCATTTTAACATAGCACTGCGATCCTTCAGGATTTTCATCCCAGGTATTGCTGCCATCCGGGCTCACCTTCATGGTGCCTTTTACGGTAGTAAAAAAGGGTTCAAATCCATATATTGCGATGAGAACAGCCGTTTGGTCCCAGCTCATGTGTCCGTTCAGATTCTCATTGGATCCGGCCATAGCGATCCGGAAGGCATCTTTCACGGGATTGGAACGGACAGTACTACGCATCAATTTTAATCCGGTTTTAACTTTTTCCCCAATTTCAAATCCGGTGAAGGTCACAGGGGTTGGCCAGTGTTCGAAACAATATTTTGATGCGGTGGAATCCATGTAGACATTGTACTCCTTGCCTTTCGGGAACCAGCCAGCCATCGAGACAAGTTTTTTAACTTTTTTAGCCACCAGTTCAGTCCCGCTGAGATTACTGATCTGATCAGAAGGTGATTGCAAAAGATTGTTGAGGTTGGTGATAAACCCGATTGAAACGATGATGACCGACCCATCGGGCTGGGCCGATAGTATTTTGCGGTATTGGGTTACGGCGTCAGTCGCATCGCTGGTCGACCGGATTGTGTGCGGGTAGCGTGCCACAATGGAATCCGGCCAATGCTTTATTGAGCCAATCTCGACCCCTTTCGCTTTGGGAGCGCCTACCGGGATGGTTGGTCTCCCGAAATAGGTGTTCAACACATCGATGGTCGGTACAACTAGTGTGTCCTTGTTGCTTGCCATGATCCCAAGAATTTCAACCTTGCCGCTGTCGGCCATGGCATGAAGAACGGCCACAGCCCCCACATCATCGAAATCCGGACCGATATCTGTGTCGAGGATGATTTTGATTGGACCGGAAGATTCAGGTTTTCGCAGAGTGGTGCAGGATAGAAACATCCAAATACAAAGTAGTAAGAGAAAGGCAACGGAATTTTTCATGCCAAACGATTTGCTTAGGTAATCAACGAAACTTTACCTCGTAGAGGTTAAACAACCTCATGCCGGTAGGGAGCCGATGCCTGGGCGCCCATCCGGGTTACCGAAATGGAGGCGGCCTTGTTGGCAAAAGTTATTGCACTTACCAGGTCGGAACCTTCCGCAATTGCTACGGCCAGCGCACCATTGAAACAATCGCCGGCTGCTGTGGTATCAACAGCTTTTACCTTGAAAGTTGGAATCAATTGGCATTGTTCGCTAGTAACCAATAAGGCTCCTTTGCTGCCAAGGGTCACAACGACGACCTGAACGCCTTTTTCCAGCAATTTGCGGGCAGCCGTTTCGGCAGATGAAACATCAATAACCCGAATCCCTGTCAGCAATTCCGCCTCGGTTTCGTTTGGGGTAATCATGTAGAGCATCTTTAGAAGTTCATCAGGCAATGGCTGGGCCGGCGCCGGATTGAGGATCACTTTCTTGCCTGCATGATAGGCAATTTCGGCAGCATAGCAGACGGTATCCAGTGGTATTTCAAGTTGCATCAGGATAATTTCAGCAGTGTTTATAGCCCCTGCGGCTTTGTCAACGTCGGCGCGTAGCAACCGGGCATTGGCCCCTGGGGCGACTACAATGCAGTTTTCTGCTTGCTCATCCACTGTGATCAATGCAATTCCTGAAGGCGATTCCGGGTCGGTAAAAAGAAAGTCGGTATTCAGTTTCTCTGCCTGAAAAAGTTTTTTGGCCTGCAAGCCAAACAGGTCTTCACCGGTTTTTGCAACAAGCGTTATGTTTCCTTTTAAACGTGCTGCTGCAACGGCCTGGTTGGCCCCTTTCCCACCGGGGTTCATCAGAAAATCACCGCCAAGGATTGTCTCTCCGGGTTGAGGCAGTTTGGTGGTTTTGATCACCATGTCGGTATTGGTACTGCCCAGGACTACGATAGATTGATTTGCCATATTTTTTGAAAGTGACTAAAGTGAACTAGAATGACTAAAGTGAGCTAAAGTGAACTAAAGTGACTAAAGTAATTCGATATACGCAAAATTGCTACAACAGTTTGGAGTTCCAACTTTAGTCACTTTAGTTCACTCAAATATAGGATAAATTTCAGTAAAGGCAGTTTCCATACTTCTATAAAGGAAAATCTTCGTTATTTTGCACTTTCAATACAACATTAAATGAACATTTTAATCATAGGATCGGGAGGAAGGGAGCATGCTTTTGCCTGGAAACTGAAGCAAAGCAACAAATTAGACAATCTTTTCATTGCCCCTGGAAATGCAGGGACCTCTGCATTGGGCCAAAATCTCGCGATTGATACGACTGATTTTTCTGCGATCAGGGGAGCAGTTCTCGAGAACCGGATCGAGATGGTTGTGGTAGGTCCTGAAATTCCGTTGGTTGCCGGTATTCACGATTTTTTCCTCGCAGATGAAAAGTTAAAGGTGATACCGGTGATCGGTCCGGGCAGCCAAGGCGCCCGCCTGGAAGGGAGCAAAGAGTTCGCCAAGGAATTTATGGTCAGGAATGGCATACCGACTGCGAAATATTTCACGGTACATCAAGGAAATCTGGAGGAGGGCATAGAATTTCTGCAGAGCGTAAAGGCACCGTATGTATTAAAAGCTGATGGATTGGCCGCAGGGAAGGGAGTGCTGATCATCGAACACCTTCATGAAGCCATTCATTCCCTCCAGGAGATGTTGAACGGCCTTTTTGGCAGTGCAAGTTCGACAGTGGTCATTGAAGAATTTCTTTCCGGTGTGGAATGTTCCGTTTTTGTGCTGACGGATGGTGCCCATTACAAAATTTTACCCGAAGCAAAGGACTACAAACGAATCGGGGAAGGCGATACCGGACTGAATACCGGTGGGATGGGCGCCATTTCGCCGGTACCGTTTGCCACGCCTGAATTTATGCGGAAAGTGGAAGAGCGCATGGTGATTCCGACCATTAAGGGTTTACGTAAGGAAAACATCGATTTCAAAGGGTTTATTTTTCTTGGATTGATGAGTTGCGAGGGCGAACCCTACCTGATTGAATACAATGTTAGAATGGGTGATCCTGAAACGGAGGCTGTGATGATGCGCATTCAATCTGATCTGGTCGATCTCCTGGAAGGGGTAGCTCAAGGAAACCTGGATGAAAGAAGCCTTGTAATCGATTCCAGGACTGCAGTCACGGTAATGGTAGTAGCTGGCGGTTACCCCGGGAATTATGAGAAGGGTAAAAAAATAAGAAACCTCGGTTCGGTTGAAGATAGTGTGGTATTTCATGCAGGGACAAAACTGGATGGCGAGATGGTCTTAACCAATGGCGGCCGCGTTCTTGCAGTTAGTTCACTTGCCGGCTCGATAGACGATGCGCTGGCGATTAGTTACAAGAATACTGAAAAGATTTATTTTGACGGAATGTATTACCGTACCGATTTGGGATTCGATTTAAAATAAACAGGTATGTTTTTGAGGCTATTCAACAGCAAAAATGTTTACAGTGCGATACTGATCCCAATTGTCGCCTTTCTCTTCTGGATGGAGCCATTGAAGGTGCCTATTTCACTGGTGGCCGTTCCCGGAGAGGGGATGATGCCCTTGTATACATTTTTTGCCAAATTTTATACTGGAAGCTCTATCTTTCCTGTCGTGACAGGATTCGCCCTGATACTGTTGAATGCGCTTATTCTCTCCTTGCTAAGCTATGAATTTCAATTTTTGCAACATAGGACTTTTCTTCCCGGAATTTTTTATGTTAGCATCCTCTCTTCCTTTCCTTCACTGCAAACTTTTCATCCGGTTTATCCGGCCACTTTGTTCGTTTTGTTATCGGTATATTACATTTTCTCGACCTATCACCGTAAAAATGAGATATCTTCCACCTTTAATGCATCCTTTTTGCTGTCCATTGGCGCTCTTTTTTACTTGCCGGTGATTACTTTGTTCCCTCTTATCCTCATCTCGATTTTTGTCTTGCAGAAAAGCGATAACTGGAGGCTTCTGGTTATTCCGCTTATTGGAATATCCTTGCCCTGGCTCTTGGTTTGGACTTTTCTTTTTGTCTCGGGATCGGATCAGACCTTTATATCCTCCATTTTTTCAGGGATGAAATCAGTCAACAATCAATTTATTTTCAACATTGGCTTCCTGATTGTGACGGCTTTTATTTTCATACTATCGGCCCTTGGGAGTTTTTCGCTCGTCAACTCGGTTAGTATCAGAAAAATGAGCACAAGAAAATATTTTATTATTCTTTACTGGATGTTGGGCCTTAGCATTCCTTCCGTGTTTCTGCTACCTTCTACCGGATTGGGCGTTATCTCCATTTCAACGATTCCTGTCACTTTTTTAATCTCCTATTTTTTTATGGCAGGCAAGCGTGGGTTCTGGAGGGAATTTCTCTTTTTTCTCTTTATGGCGACTTTGGTGGCAGGCCATTTGTTACTCTTCGAGCAAGTCTGAATTTTTTTCGGTTAATGGTGCACGATTGTCATCCTCAATCAAATAATCGGGCAACGATTTTTGGGTTTTAATCCCCAAATCCTTAAGCTTTTCTGAGGTCCGCACCAGGTTTCCTTTGCCTGTATGCAACTTGCTCAGGGCATTGCCATAATTGGTTTGGGCCGCTTCAATTCCTTTCCCTACTTTCTCCAGGTCCTGGACAAAATTGACAAACTTGTCATACAAGGAGGCGCCCAATGAGGCGATTTCCAGTGCATTTTTGGTTTGGTTCTCTTGTTTCCAGATGGAGGCTATGGTTCGCAATGAAGCCAAAAGTGTGGATGGGCTTACGATCACCACCTTGTTGTCCCAGGCATAATTGAACAACTCCTGGTCTTCCTGAATAGCAATACTAAAAGAGGATTCTATGGGCAAAAAGAGCAAGACGAAATCAGGACTGTTCAAATTTTTGGCCGTTGGATAATGTCTGTCCGAGAGCATCTTGATGTGCGAACGCAGCGATTTTAAGTGATCGGCCAGGTGCTGTACCCTAAGCTCATCCGAGGCTTCGTTGACAAGCCTCTCGTAGGCAATGAGCGAAACTTTGGAGTCTACGATCAAATGTTTCTTATCAGGAAGGTGTATGATCACGTCAGGCCGAATCTGCTTGCCGTCGCTGTTTTCGTCTACAACCTCCCTTTCATATTCACGGCCAAGGGTTAAACCAGACCTTTCAAGAACCCTTTCCAGAACTACCTCACCCCAATTGCCTTGTTTCTTGACATCACCCTTGAGGGCGTTGGTCAGATTCTGGGCATCGTTGCCGATTTTGGCATTCAACTCCTGCAGTTTCTTTAGCTCGGCTTTCAAATCCGTCTGATCTCTCAAGGATTTTTCGTACGACTCTTCCACTTTTTTTTCGAATGTTGATATTTTTTCCTTGAGCGGGGAGAGGATATCCCCAATATTCTTCTGGTTCAAAGTGGTAAACTCGGCTGAGTGCTCTTTCAGGATTTTGTGGGCGACATTCTCAAATTCTACAGTCAAACGTTTCTGAATTTGTTCCAATTCTTCTGCCTTGTCATTCAATTGCTTTTTTGCATGGTTCAATTCTGCCATGGAGGTAGTGAGCAGTCTGATGGACTCTTCATTCTTTTGACGTTCCGTTGCAAGTTCGGTTTTCACCTCTGCGAAATCCCTTGAAAGTGTCGACAATTGTTGTTCGGCCAGCGACTTGCTTTTATCCGCTTCGGCGAGTTTTGCCTGTCCAAGTTTATCCGCTTCATTAAGTTGAGTGGCCATTGTCCTCCGTTCTTCACTTAAACGTTTTTGTTGCCATAGGAAAATGATTGTGCTGCCTGCAAAGAATGCCAGAATTGGATAAATGAATTCCATAGGGTACTATATTTGTTGTGTTTGCAAATGAGTGATTTGAAACGAGGCCACTAAGGCACCAAGGCACTAAGGTACACTAAGTTTTGCAAAAAAGGCGCAACCGGTTGGACCGATTACGCCTTAAAATTGATGCATTGTATTTCAGGGCAAACGATAAACGATCGAATTGATCACCATGCCTGCCCCAACCGAAGTAAGAATGATGTTGTCGCCAGATTCAATGATGTGATCTTCCATCTTATTTTTGAGGATAAGATCCAGCAGGGTTGGTACCGTGGCAGTGGAAGAGTTTCCAAGTGTCCGTATGGTCATGGGCATCACATCGATGTTAAATTCTTTGATGCCATATAATTTAAATACCCGTTGAAGGATCGCTTCATCCATTTTTTCGTTGGCCTGGTGAATCAGCACTTTTTTGATGTCGGTAAGGTGTAAGTCTGCCTTGTCGAGGCTCTCTTTCACCACTCCGGGAACAGCGCTTAGCGCATAAGCGTAAACCTTGTGGCCGGCCATCCTGATATTGATTTCGGTACCATGGTAGTCAGGGTTAAGGGAAACGCCCATTTTCAACATCCCGGGATCAATGTCTGATCTGCTTGAGTGGGACAAAATGCCGACCGGGGTCTCACTTTCCACGGCCTCCACGATAACGGCGCCGGCGCCATCTGAAAAAATCATCCGGTCACGATCGTAAGGGTCAGAAACGCGCGAATTGAGATCGGAGCCAACAACAAGCCCGCACTTAAACATTCCGCTTTTGATGTAGGCATTTGCAACAATCATTGCGGTGGTCCAACCGGGGCATCCGGCAACCACATCATGGGTATGAACATTGTGGTTCTTAATTCCAAGGCCCAGTTTTACACGGTTGGCAATGGCAGGGCACATGTCGGAACGGAAGGTATCGGGATAGATATCCCCGAAGTTGTGTGCCGCGATGATGAATTCTAACTTTTCGCGGTCAAAACCGGACGACTGGATGGCATCCTCCGCCGCAAAAGTGGCCAAATGACTCGTTGCCTGGTCAGGTTCGGCATAGCGACGTTCTTCTATGTTGGTGATTTCGTTGAATTTACGAATAATCTCCGCATTGGGGGTTTCAAATTTTTTATGACTTGCAGGATCGTAAAATTCTGCATCCAGAAAATAGTCGTTGTGTATGACGGTAGGTGGAATGTAAGATCCGGTTCCGGTAATAACGGTATAAAGCTTTGTGCCCATAATTAAATTGTTATACGATATTCTTTTAGTTTGTTTTTCCCAATTGATTCTATTTTGAAATTATCCCCATCGAAAACACCGTAACTAAATTTTCTGATCCAGTCGCCCAGTACAATCAATCTGCTGTTGGTCGCGAGAGGTTCATCAATGATCAAGTGCCGGTGACCGAACACGAAATAATCAAAATGTTCTTTTGCTTCAACACTTTTGGCGAAAAGATATTGCTCCTCATTCTCAATTTTTATTACACCAACATCCCCGTTTTTATAGGAGAGACGGCTCTTTTTTGACCAAAAATGAGCCATCCGGAATGATAGATCCGGGTGGATTTTTGCAAATGCCCATTGTGCCAATGAGTTGTGAAAGAAATTCTTGATCAGCTGGTAGCCAAAATCTTTTTTCCCAAGATCATCGCCGTGTGAAAGAAAGAATTTCTTGCCAAGAAGTTCCATTGTGATGCTGTCTTTATGAACGATCATACCAACCTCCCCCGACAGGTAATCAAATGCCCAGATATCATGGTTGCCGGTAAAGAAATGGACTGGTATACCGCTGTCACAAATGTCGGCCAAAACCCCCAGGGACCTGACAAAACCTTTGGGCACAGTCTTCTTGTATTCGAACCAGAAATCGAAATAATCACCCATGAGGAAAATCATGGAAGCCTCTTTTCTGATCGATTGCAGCCAATCGACGAAGAGCAACTCGCGCTCTTTGTTATTCCTTAAGGCCAGCGCCCCAAGATGCAGATCAGAGACAAAATAGATTTTTTTTCCGATAACCACAGTCTAAATTTGCGGCAAAGATAGGAAACTTTGGAAAAGTCCCCAAAAAGTATCCGTAAAGGAATTTTTCTGAAGACTTTTCCAAAGTTCGTTAAAAGTTTGTTAAAGAATCTTCGCCAGTGCACTATTCAGTTCGGGACCCTGAAGATTCTTCGCAACGATTTTTCCCTCTTTATCCAGAAGGTAATTTGCCGGTACGCTGTGGATATTGTAGTTCATAAGTGCAGAGATGCTGCCTTTCATGTCGCCTACATTTATCCAGGTCAAATGATCTTCGGCTATGGCGGCGCTCCATGCAGCCTTGTCGTCGTCAACACTTACCATAAAGATCTCGAATCCCCTGCTTTTGTATTTGGCATAGAGCTCGACCAATACCTGGTTCTGGATACGGCAGGTCTTGTCTTTGGCCGACCAGAAATGGAGCAAAACATTTTTTCCGTGCAGCGACCATAAATCCCTTGTGATGCCTGAAACATCGGGTAATTTGATGTTGGGGGAGTTCACTGCCGACTGACTCATCAAGTCGTTAAGTCTAGCATTTTTTTGCTCCCTGATAATAGTCAGTGCGTTGTTGTAAAGCGCTTTCACCTGATCGTTTTTGGGGTAAACCGCATAGAGAGCTGATGCTGCAGTTTTCATCGCCTGAAAATCATTGGCCACATAATTGTTTTCGCTCCATTTCTGGTAGAGTCCATAGACGCTGGCCATGGAAAATGGGTTCCTTTTAACGAAATCGTTCAGGTAGATGGTATAATCATTTACCTGTTTGGCGTATTCGCTGTTCCATTTTGTGAGATCGGAAGTAAAGAGCGGATCGTTCTGATGTTTTTGATAGAGTTTTTGTAAGGAGTCTGTTTTTGATTTGGCTGCGGCAAACTTTAAAGTCAAGTCCCTCACTTTGGATGAGTTGTCAGAGCCTTTGACCGTGTAATCAGAGGCAAACTGTTTGAATGAACCTGTAATTGTCAGGTTTTCTGCGGAATCAACCAACAAGGTGGCGAAGTTGCCGTCTGAAAGCTTTAGCAGAAAATAGGTGGGCTCACTGACCCTTCCTTTCATCTTAAATTCGCCGGCTTTATCCAGCTTGACCGAATCAACCGGGATCAGGGCGGTCAAAGTCAGATGGTTTAGGTAGATACTTTTGCCAGCGCCGCCATCAATTTTCCCGGAAATGGTAAAGTTGTTCTTTTTGCCACAAGACACCATCAGAATTACAATCGCAAGCAAAGCCAGGGTTTTGTTCATGAAATATTTATTTATAATATGTGTATCGGATAGCACAAATTTTCAAGTTTAGCTTCCCGGTAGGAAACCGATGATATGACAAAAATAAAAATTAGTAGCGAATAAATGGAGGAAAGGAAATTACAAATTACAGATTACAAATGAAGGATGGGTAAATTGTAGATTATCTGACCTTTTGATTCTCGCCCTTATTTGCCTGAAGAACCCTATTAGACACAAGGCATTTTTGATTATTTTTGCATTTTATTTTCCACGTGCAAATACATTACGGACTAGACAATTTCGAAGCGAAGAGGCCAGTGGTGACCATCGGAACTTTTGACGGCGTCCATCTTGGGCATCGGGAGGTGATTGCTGAGCTCAAACGGATTGCCCGGGAGACCAATGGCGAGTCTGTTGTGTTTACTTTTTTTCCGCATCCGCGGATGGTTGTGACGCCTGATGAAGATACCATCAGGTTATTGACCACGCAGGAGGAGAAATGTATGCTATTGGAGGAGTTGAAACTGGATCGTCTGGTTATTTATCCCTTTACCAGGGAGTTTGCTTCCCTAACCTATTCGGAATTCGTAAAAAATATACTTGTCGATCAAATGCATATTTGCAAATTGGTAACCGGATATGACCACAAATTTGGCCACGACAGGCAGGGAGACTTTCATGCATTACAGATTCTGGGCGACCAATATGGCTTTGAAGTTGAGCAGCTCAATCCAATGCTGGTAGAGAATGTTGCAGTGAGTTCAACCAAAATCAGGCAGGCATTGGAATCAGGGGATATAAAAAAAGTAAGCCATTATCTGGGTTACCCTTATCTGTTGAAGGGCAAAGTGGTTGAAGGAAGACGTTTGGGGCGAGAGATCGGATTCCCGACCGCGAACATCCTGCCTGACGACCAGCACAAGCTGATACCAACGGATGGGGTTTATGCTGTCCTTGTGGAGGTCGGCGGCACTCAGTACAAAGGGATGCTGAATGTGGGTACACGGCCTACCGTGAATACCAATGTGGACCATCGGAGTATTGAGGTGCATATTTTTGATTTCTCGGAAGATATTTACCAAAAAGATATTTCCGTCAGCTTCGTGGAAAGGATTAGAAATGAGGTGAAATTCGGGAGTCTGGATCAATTAAAAGCGCAGTTGGCACTTGATAAAGCCAGAACATTGTCTATATTTGCAAACCTGATTTGAATTATTCCGGGTAATATACCAGCCTATTATTGATAAAATCAAAATTTATATGAGCGATTATAAAGTACATGATATCAAGCTGGCCGCATTTGGCCGCAAAGAGATAGAGATAGCCGAAAAAGAGATGCCCGGACTGATGTCCCTGCGCACGAAATATGGGGTTGAAAAACCGCTGAAAGGTGTTCGCATTATGGGTTCCTTGCACATGACTATCCAGACGGCAGTTTTGATAGAGACCCTGGCCAATCTTGGGGCTAATGTGCGTTGGGCTTCCTGCAATATTTTCTCTACGCAGGACCATGCCGCAGCTGCTATTGCCGCTGCCGGGATTCCGGTTTTTGCATGGAAAGGGGAGAGCCTCGAGGAGTATTGGTGGTGTACGGAACGTGCGTTGGATTTTGGCAATGGTGTTGGTCCCCAACTGATCGTTGACGATGGAGGAGATGCAACCATGATGGTACACATCGGTCATGCTGCGGAGAAAAATCCGGCAATGCTCGACAAAGAGGTAGAAGGGGCTGATGAAAAGGAGCTATACAAGATTCTCAAAAAGATATTGAAAGATTCGCCAAACAGGTGGGGTAAAGCGATCAAAGAGATCAAAGGCGTTTCGGAAGAGACGACTACCGGTGTCCATCGTTTGTATCAGATGCTTGAACGCGGCGAATTGATGTTTCCGGCTATCAATGTCAATGACTCAGTAACCAAGTCAAAATTCGATAACCTGTACGGATGTCGTGAGTCTCTGGCCGATGGTATAAAAAGGGCTACAGATGTGATGATTGCAGGGAAAGTTGTATTGGTTTGCGGATATGGGGATGTTGGCAAGGGCTGTTCACATTCCATGAGGAGCTACGGGGCAAGGGTCATTGTAACCGAGATCGATCCGATCTGCGCGCTGCAGGCAGCCATGGAGGGTTTTCAGGTTGCTACCATCGATGATGTGGTGGGCCAGTGTAACATCTTTGTGACGACTACCGGCAATAAGGATGTTATCACAGCAGAACATCTTGCTGCTATGCCCGATCAGGCTATTGTGTGCAATATTGGCCATTTTGACAATGAGATCCAGGTGAGTCGTCTGGAAAAATGGCCCGGGATTAAGAAGATCAACATCAAACCACAGGTCGACAAATATGTTTACCCGGATGGACACGCCATCTTCCTGCTTGCTGAAGGCAGATTGGTAAACCTGGGATGCGCCACCGGACATCCTTCATTCGTCATGAGTAACTCCTTCACCAATCAGACATTGGCACAGCTCGATTTGTGGAAAAACAGTTATGAAATTGGGGTCTACAGGCTTCCAAAATATTTGGACGAAGAGGTAGCAAGACTGCATCTGGCACAAATCGGAGTAAAACTTACTACTTTAACAACGGAACAAGCCGAGTATCTGGGAATACCCAAGGAAGGACCGTACAAGGCAGATCACTACAGGTATTAGAAGGATAAAGGATAAAGTAAAAAGGATAAAGTGACATTCAAGCTGAATGGAGCTTTGTCTCATTGATTAAAATAAAAAAGACGCTGCAAATAAACATTGCGGCGTCTTTTACTTTATCCTTTATCCTTCTAATTATGTATCCACAGCCTGTTGTCCAGCACCGTTACCGCGTACTGTTTGAGGTTTCGTGTGGAGGGGCCTTTTATCGGATATCCCCCATTGAAAAGGATGTATTGTGATCCACAAACTTTGCAGGTTGCAACCGGGTTGCTGCTTGAAACAGTTCCACTTTGCCCGGGATTGGTCTCTACAAAACTTAATTTGGTTCCCTCATACGGGCAACAAGCATCATAAGCAAAATATTGCTGATCGTTTACACAAATAACGATGAGTCCTGCATACCCTTCAGCAGGAAATGTCATGGAGTTTCCCGAAATCATTAAGTTGTTGTAATTGACGAGTGAGATATATTTGTCGACTTTCGTATAAGGCACAAAATTGTTTTGGTTGTCTGAACAGCCTGAGAAGCCAATAACGATCAAAGCAAGCAATGCGATTGAAATGTTTCTGGCATTCAGCATCTTTGGAATTGTACGGATTTTATTCATGCAACAAAAATAGTAAAAAGGATGAATGGTAAGTTTATCGGGTTATATGATAAAAGTAAGATGCGTCTAAATATTTAACACAAGAATTAATTTAAGGGAAGCGAAAAAAAATTGCCCGTATATTTGCACAATAAAAAAGAATATTTTCTACATTTGTCAATTATCGAATGGTGGAAGAGCTCCAAGGATTGGAGTTCTTCTGTTTTTTTATGTATAATATCAGAAAACAGATCAGAAGAATGACCAAAATTACCTATATCTCTGCAGAAGGGTTGAAGAAGCTGAAGGCAGATCTCGATCGGATGCTTAACATTGAGAGACCTGCAATTTCCAAATTAATTGGGGAAGCCATTGAAAAGGGAGATATCTCTGAAAATGCCGAATATGATGCGGCAAAAGATGCACAAGGTATGCTTGAAGCCAAAATTGCTGTTTTGCAGGATCAGATTGCCAATGCCAGGATCATTGATCAGTCGAAGATTGAAACCGATGTTGTACAGATCATGAACAAGGTGACCATCAAAAATGTAAAGAACAATGCGGTAATGTCCTATACCATTGTTTCTGATCACGAGTCTGACCTAAAAATGGCCAAGATCAGCGTAAGTACGCCGATTGCGAAGGGTCTGCTTGGGAAAAAAGTCGGTGATGTAGTGGATATTAAGGTGCCCTCTGGTGTTATCCCTTTCGAAATCATCAACATTGAACTTGGACAATGAAAATTTAAACCATGGCGTCCATCTTTTCCAAAATAGCAGCAGGTGAGATTCCTTCCTACAAAGTTGCAGAGAATGATGAATACCTCGCTTTTTTAGACATATTTCCACTGACGAAAGGACATGTTCTTGTAATTCCGAAAAAGGAGGTGGATTATCTTTTTGATTTGGATGCCGAAACATATGCAGGATTGATGAATTTTGCCCGGAAGGTGGCATTGGGCATTGGTAAAGTGATACCCTGCAAGAGGGTAGGGGTGGCCGTTCTTGGGTTGGAAGTTCCCCATGCCCATATTCATCTGGTACCATTGAACAGTGAAAGGGACATTGATTTTTCCAAACCCAAAAAGCAATTCAGTTCTGAGGAGTTTACTGCTACCGCGAAGTTGATATCCGAAGCGGTTTAATAATTTAAGTGAGGCGCTTTTGTTATTACACAGAGTTTCACGGAGAAGCACAGAGTTACACAGAGACTATTCGGACCTTTGACCCTTCGAAATCGCTCAAGGACCGGTCGCATTTTCTCCGTTTCATTGTTTCTCCGTTTCGTTTTTCCATTCGTTCGGAGTTTAGATCCCCAAGTTCCTTCTTCGTCCAAGTCGTCCCCGTCGTCCAAGTCATCTCCATCATTTCACGCGGCCGGGATTCTTCCGCACAAAATCCTCCCAATTCTTTGCACCTTTTTCAGAAGCAGGGTTTTTCATCTGGAGGTAGTGGCATACGGCAGCAGCAAGTCCATCGGTAGCATCCAGGTCGGAAGGCATGATGGTCATTCCGAACATCTGTTTAAGAAAATAGGCAACCTGCTCTTTGGATGATGCACCACTGCCTGTTATGGCCTGTTTGATTCGAAGTGGTGCATATTCGAAGATCGGTACCCCCCGATAAAGTGAGGCTGCCATGGCAACACCCTGGGCGCGTCCCAGTTTTAGCATGGATTGGATGTTTTTTCCGAAAAAAGGGGCTTCAAGGGCGGTTTCGTCCGGTTTGTATTCATCTACGAGGTAAAGGGTGCGGTTAAAAATATGACTGAGTTTTTCGTAGTGTCCGGTAAATCCTGATGTTTTCACCACTCCAAGGGCAACAATGTTAACTTTGTTGTCATCTATTCGAATGACACCATACCCCATGATGTTTGTGCCGGGGTCGATTCCCAAAATGGTTTTGTTGGAGATCAATGCTTTTTTGATCAAATATAAGTGAAATATGGATGACGGTAATAGCCATTTTGAAAAATTGAGCACCCGGCAAACCGTTATTTTCTGACGATATTATGCTACAATGTTGATAAAATAGGCGTTTTCGTTGAGTTTTAACCAAGTTTACGGATGGTTCTCATCAAGCAAATGGAATTTTTTATATATTTCGTGCTTGAAAGGAACTCCTAAACTATTGTAAAATATAATCATTTGGGAAAATGCTGCAGGATTGAATTAACATAAACATAGTAAGTGGTTTAACAAAACAGCATTTCAGTTGTTGTATTATAGGGGAAGAGTTTTTTAATAATTTGGGGTAACATTGTAATAGAATATTGTATTAAGTATTATCGTGCATCCCTTTGCGGTGCTGGCTTTAGGGGTCAGGTTAAGGATTAGCATGAAATATATAATGAATAGACAACATATATGGTTGTTATACAGAGGTTAAATAAACACTTGCGCAGAGTTTTATGTAAAAATAAAATTCAGCTGATACTTATATGTTTGTTGTGGGTTGGAATTCTTGATGCAAGGGCTGTTGACGCAGGTTCTGCACCGATTGACTTTACCCTAACAGGATATTCATTTGATAGGTCATTTAGCTCTTCTTCCACTTCAACAATCCATAATTCAGGGATTCCTGTGGCTTCAGTTACCTCTGTCAGCGGAACTTCTCCATTGTGTATTGGGAATACAGCGACATATACTGCAAATGATGTGGTATTGGATGGAGGAACAGGAGCCTGGAGCAGTGACAATATAGCTGTTGCTACCGTAAATAGTGTAAGTGGGTTGGTTACGGCTGTTGGAGCTGGCACATGTAATATAATTTATACGATTACCGGAGGGGTTGGAGGAACGGTATCTGCCCAGCAGGCACTAACGGTTAATCCATTCCCAGTTCTGTCAAGCTCCCTGAACCCTCCTGCAATCTGCTCCAATTCATTTTTTAGTTACATCCCGACAAGTGCGACAGTCGGGACGACATTCTCATGGAACAGGGCTGCAGTGGCGGGTATCAGCAATGGTCCGGCCAGTGGGACAGGTAATCCCAATGAACCATTGAACAATACCACCGCAGGTCCGGTAAGTGTCACCTATGTCTATACTTTAAGTGCCAACGGATGTACAAATCCTATCACCTACAATGTAGTAGTATCGGTGAATCCAACGCCAGTCCTGACAAGCAGTGTCAACCCACCGGCATCATGCAGTGGACAGGTATTCAGCTACACTCCTACCAGTTCGACTGGAGGAGTGACATTTAATTGGAGTCGTGCGGCTGTTCCCGGAATCAGCAATATTGCTTCAAGCGGCACGAACAGCCCAAATGAGACTCTGATCAATACCACAACTTCCCCTGTCAGTGTTGTTTACGTATATACATTAAATGCTGCAGGTTGCACCAGCACTTACAATGTAACTGCTGTTATCAATCCTGCCGCTACATTGAGCAGCACGCTTGCCCCTCCCGCAATATGTAGCGGGAGCGTGTTTAATTACGCTCCTGCAAGCCTTACAGCAGGGGCAACATTCGCATGGAGCAGGTCAACCGTTCCGGGAATCAGCAATGCTTCTGCAAGCGGGACCGGCAATCCGAATGAAACCCTTGTCAATACGAGCGCTAACCCGGTATCCGTAACTTACGCTTTTTCCGTTACTGCGAACGGTTGTACCAATCCGGTTACTTTTAATGTTGAGGTGATAGTTTACCCGAATCCGGTATTAACCAGTAGTCTGGCCCCACCTGATATCTGCAACAATTCGTTTTTCGTCTATACTCCAACGAGTTCGACCGTTGGAACTACCTTTTCCTGGACAAGGGCAGTGGTAGCGGGTATCAGCAATGCATCGTCGAGTGGTACTGGTACCATCAATGAGCCATTGCATAATACGACCGCATCCCCGGTGAATGTCACCTACGTTTACACTTTAAACGCCAATGGCTGTACAAATGCAACGACATTTAATGTAGTTGTAAAAGTAAATCCGGCGCCGGCATTGACAAGCGGACTGACCCCCCCGGCTATCTGCAGTGGATCCATTTTGAGCTATACGCCAACCAGTTCTATGCCAGGTACTACGTTTACCTGGAGCAGGGCTGCCGTTGCGGGGATTAGCAATACAGCAGCCAGTGGGACTGACGATCCGAATGAAATTCTGACCAATACGACCTCTGCCCCAGTTAATGTTGTTTACATTTACACCCTGAATTCAGGAAGTTGTACCAGCAGTACAAATGTCACGGTTGTAGTTAATCCTGCTCCGGCCCTGAGCAGTTCTTTAACTCCTCCTGCAGTTTGCAGTGGAACAGTGTTCAGTTATATTCCCACAAGTGTCACAGCCGGGGCTACATTTGCCTGGAGTCGTTCATCCGTTGCAGGTATTAGTAATCCAGCCTCCAGTGGGACAGGTAACCCCAGCGAAACCCTGGTAAATACGAGTAATTTTCCTGTATCTGTAACCTATACCTACACAGTTTCTGCGAATGGGTGCACCAATCCAATTACTTATAATGTGGTAGTAACGGTTAATCCGGCCTCCGTATTGACCAGCAGCATAGCCCCACCAGCCATATGCAACAATTCGTTCTTTAGTTATACCCCATTAAGTATTACCCCCGGCACAACCTTTTTATGGAACCGTGCTGTAGTTCCGGGTATCAGCAATGCCCTGGCCAGTGGAACGGGTAATCCAAATGAACCGCTGAATAATACAACCACTGCGCCAGTAAATGTAACTTATGCTTACACCTTGAGCGCCAACGGATGTACCAATCCGACATCGTATAATGTTGTCGTTGCAGTCAACCCAACCCCGGTATTAACCAGTAGCCTGACACCTCCGGCCATTTGTACGGGTACGGCATTTAATTATTCACCAACCAGTTCTACAGTTGGGACAACCTTTTCGTGGAGCAGGGCTAACGTAGTTGGAATCAGCAACACTCCGGCAAGCGGAACAGGGGATCCCAATGAAGTTTTGATCAATACTACGGCTTCACCATTAACTGTGACTTATGATTATACATTGACTGCCAATGGATGTACCAATACACAAAATGTTGCAGTAATTGTCAATCCTACGCCTGTATTATCGAGTAACCTGACACCTCCTTCGATTTGCAGTGGAACAGTTTTCAGTTATAATCCATCAAGTTTAACAGCGGGTGTTAATTTTTCGTGGAGCAGGGCTGCTGTAGTGGGAATCAGTAATCTTGCAGCGGTTGGTTCGGGCAATCCAAATGAGATATTAACCAATACCTCCCATGACCCGGTTTCGGTTAATTATGTTTATACGCTGACTGTAAATGGATGTGTCAATGTACAAAATGTGACGGTCATAGTAAACCCAACCCCTACACTTTCAAGTAGTTTAACACCTCCAGGGATTTGTAGCGGTAACGTGTTCTCTTACGTGCCAACAAGCGCTTCGGTTGGTATAACATTCAATTGGACCAGGGCGGTGGTTGCAGGGATTAGCAACGCAGCTTCCAGTGGTTCCGGGAACCCGGTCGAGAATCTTGTCAATACCACCAGCGGTCCGATCAGTGTCACATATTCCTATACTTTGGTTGGCAGCGGATGCATCAACAATCAAAATGTTGTCGTAATTGTCAACCCATTGCCAACTTTAAGCAGTACCCTCACGCCACCTGCCATCTGCAACAATACTTCTTTCAGTTACAATCCAACTTCGGCCAATGGTACTGTGACCGGATGGACAAGAGCGGTTGTTCCGGGTATCAGCAATACTGCAGGCAGTGGAGGGGGCAATCCCAATGAAATCCTGGTAAATACCACCAATGCCGCAATTAACGTTACATATGTTTATACCCTAAGTGCGCCTGGATGCAGTAATACACAAAATGTGGTTGTATCGGTGAACCCGACTCCTACATTAACCAGTAATTTGAATCCTCCGGGTATCTGCAGCAGCACCGCATTTAGTTACGTGCCAACTGGAAACGCCATAGGAGCTATTTATTCATGGAATAGGGCCGCAGTAGCAGGTATCAGTAATCCAACTGCAATTGGCACAGGCAATCCAAACGAGACATTGGTTAATACAACATTGCTACCTGTGACTGTCACTTATACTTACACTATCAGTATCAATGGTTGCGCAAATCCGTCCACTTATGATGTGAATGTCAGTGTCATCCCTTCTTCAATTTTGACAAGTACGCTAACCCCACTAGCCATATGCAGCAATACAAACTTTACCTATAATCCCACTACCTCCTTACCTGGTACAACAGTTAGTTGGAGCCGCAATGTAACGGCAGGGATCACCAATGCTGCAGCTAGCGGTTCGAACGGGATTAGCGAAACATTGATCAACAGCAGTGCTTTACCGGTTAATGTCACCTATGTTTACACTTTGGTTTACGGTGGATGCACCAATATTCAAAATGTAGTTGTCACGGTCAATCCAACACCTATATTATCTACCAGCCTGGCCCCCCCCGCCATTTGCAGCAATACGGCATTTAATTATCCGGCAGCCAGCCTCACCCCTGGCGCCACCCTAAATTGGAACAGAGCGGCAGTAGCAGGTATCAGTAATCCAACAGCAAGTGGAACGGGTAATCCGAACGAAACATTGATTAACACTTCGGCGCTTCCGGTGGTTGTAACGTATGTATATACCTTGAATGCAAACGGCTGCAGCAATGTCCAAAATGTAAATGTGACAGTTAACCCTATTCCCGGGTTGAATAGTTCCTTGTCACCTCCGGCAATTTGCAGCAATAGTTTGTTTAGTTATGCCCCAACCAGTTTAACCCCGGGGGTAACTTTCGCCTGGAACCGGCCTGTAATAGTAGGCATCAGCAATGTCGCAGCCATCGGAACTGACAACCCTAATGAGGTACTGGTCAATACTACAAATGCCCCTATTGCTGTTACCTATATCTATACATTGTCTCTTGGAGCATGTAGCAGGGTGCAAAATGTTGTCGTCATTGTTAATCCTGTTCCGGTACTTTCCAGTACTTTAACTCCAGCGGCCATCTGTAACAATTCAAATTTTAGTTATGTTCCTGCAAGCGCTGTTGGCGGAACTACTTTCAACTGGTCACGTACCGCTGTCCCCGGCATCAGCAACGTGTCAGCAAGTGGAGCGGGCAATCCCAATGAAACCTTGGTGAACACAACGAATTCGCCCATTAATGTTATCTATGTTTATACCTTGGCGGCTAATGGATGTACCAATGTCCAAAATGTTGTCGTGTCAGTTAATCCAACTCCAATTCTTACCAGTAGCCTGACGCCGCCTGATATTTGTAGCTCCTCGGTATTCAATTATACACCTCAAAGTCTGACCCCGGGCGCCTTTTTCAGCTGGACCCGTGCTGCAGTTGCAGGAATAAGTAACCTGCCGGCCAGTGGTACAGGAAGTATAACTGAAATATTGGTCAATTCGACTGCACTTCCAGTTACTGTCACTTATATTTTCACCTTAAGTATCAATGGATGTTCCAATCCATCCACCTATTCGGTCAATGTAAATATCATTCCTTCATCGGTGCTGACCAGCCCTTTGGGCCCGATCTCTATATGCAGTAATACGATTTTTACTTATAACCATACGGAATCATTACCCGGAACAACTGTTAGCTGGAGTCGCGCTTTTATCCCGGGTATCAGCAATGCAACAAGCAGCGGTTCCGGAAATCCGGCTGAGATTTTAACCAATACGACAACCGCCGCGATCAATGTTCCTTACGTATTTACCTTGACTTACGCGGGTTGTACAAATATTCAGAATGTTAATGTAGCAGTTCAGCCTCTTCCGGTTTTGAGCAGTACTTTGACGCCTTCCGATATATGTAACAATTCCTCATTTGATTACCTGCCAACAAGTGCAACAACCGGTACCACGTTTAATTGGAGACGTCCGGCTGTTGTTGGCATCAGTAATGCGACTGCCTCAGGTACCAACAACCCTCACGAGATTTTGGTTAATACAACTACAAATCCAATCAATGTAACTTACATATACACATTAACGGCCAATGGATGCAGCAACGTTCAAAACGTTGTGGTAAGAGTCAATCCTATGCCCGTTTTAACGAGTGTTTTAACCGCTCCTGATATATGTAGCAATTCTGTTTTCAGTTATATTCCAACAAGTTCATCCACCGGTGTTTCCTTTAGCTGGAGTCGGACTGCGGTACCCGGCATTAGTAATGGGGCAACATCTGGGATCAATAATCCCAATGAGACCCTAATCAATACTTCCACGGTCCCGGTTACCGTAACTTATCTATACACGCTTTCGGCCAATGGATGTACCAATCCTACAACTTATAATGTCACGGTCGTTGTGAATCCATACCCTGCCCTTACGAGCAGTCTGTTACCGCCGGCTATTTGCAGCAATACCCTATTCAGTTATTCCCCTGCCAGTTCCACACCAGGGGCAAGTTTCAACTGGAGTAGGGCTGTTGTTTCAGGTATCAGTAATGTTGCCGCTTCCGGTACAAATAATCCCAACGAGATACTGGTCAATACTACTTCAGCACCTATTGCGGTTACTTATGTCTTTTCGGTTTCTATCAACGGATGCACCAATCCTACAACCTATAATGTTGTGGTGACAGTTAATCCAACTCCAGCCCTGAACAGTAGCTTAACACCGCCTGATGTATGCAGCGGATCAGTATTCAGTTATTCGCCGACCAGCTTAACGGCAGGCACTACCTTTGCATGGACACGAGCGGTTGTACCTGGTATCAGCAATGTTTTTGGCAGTGGAACAGGCAATCCCAACGAGACACTGGTCAACACAACCCCACTACCTATCGTCGTGACCTACGTCTATACCCTGAGTAGCAACGGATGTAACAATCCTACCACCTATTCGGTCAATGTGACGGTCAATCCTCTGCCAACCCTGACAAGTGTCCTGGCAGCGCCGTCTATTTGTAGTGGTACTACGTTCAGTTATGCTCCAACTGCATCTGCTGCAGCCACTACCTTTGCATGGAGCCGTGCTGCGGTGGCCGGAATCAGCAATCCTCCGGCCAGCAATACAGGAAATGTAAACGAAACTTTGGTCAATACAACCAGCTCGCCCATTGTTGTGACCTATGTTTATACCTTGGGAGCCAATGGTTGCAGCAATACGCAGAATGTTACCGTCACAGTTAATCCTTCCCTGACACTTAGCAGCACCCTTACCCCTCCGGCTATCTGCAGTGGGTCAATATTTAGCTACATCCCGTCTAGCCTTACTCCGGGCACAACTTTCAACTGGAGCCGTGCTGTTGTTGCTGGTATAAGCAATGCTTCCGGAAGTGGTGTGGGTAATCCCAATGAGACTTTGACCAATACCTCCGCGCTTCCGGTTGTGGTAACTTATGCATACAATCTGAGTGCCAACGGATGCAGCAATGTTCTGAATGTCACGGTGACAGTAAATCCTACTCCTGTATTGTCAAGCACCCTTACCCCTTCAGCAATATGCAGCAACACAGTATTCAGTTATGTTCCGACCAGTTCAACGCCCGGAACGATTTTTAGCTGGAGCAGGGCTGCCGTATTGGGAATCAGTAACGCCCTTGGCAGTGGTACCGGAAATCCAAACGAAACCCTTGTTAACACGACAGGTTCGCCGATTACTGTGACTTATCTTTATACTGTTTCAGCCAACGGTTGCACCAATCCTACCACCTATAGTGTGATGGTAGTAGTCAATCCTTCTCCTGTGCTTAACAGTACGCTGTCACCACCGGCTATATGCAGTGGAAATATGTTTAGCTATTCCCCAACGAGTACTACAGCCGGTATATCATATTCCTGGAGCCGAGCCGCTGTTGCGGGCATCAGCAATCCTGCCTCTTCAGGAGCAGGAAACATAAATGAGATATTGGTGAATACAAGTACCCTCCCGATCAATGTTACTTATGTCTATTCGTTGGGTATCGGAGGGTGCAATAATCCGCAGAACGTAGTGGTAACGGTTTATCCAACAGCCGTATTGTCCAGTAATTTGACCGCTCCGGTAGTATGCAGTGGATCAGTTTTCAGTTATACCCCAACCAGTTCAACACCTGGAACACTTTTTAGCTGGACTCGGGCAGTGGTTGTAGGTATCAGCAATGGATTTAACAGTGGTACAGGCAATCCAAACGAAACTTTGGTCAACACAACAGCTGCTCCCATTGTTGTAACGTATGTTTACACCTTGAGTAGCAATGGTTGTGTTAATCCATCCACCTATTCAGTCACCGTAACGGTTAATCCTTATCCAACCCTCACCAGTGGATTAAGTACTCCTGCCTTATGTAGCGGGACCTCATTTAGTTATACCCCAACAAGTCCGGCTTCGGGCACCATCTTCTCATGGAGTCGTGCCTCTGTTGCCGGTATCAGTAACGCATCGGCCTCCGGAACAGGTAATCCGAACGAGACCCTGTTTAACACAACCACTTCTCCGGTAACCGTTACCTATGCCTATTCCCTGTCGGCCAACGGTTGTACGAATCCCAGTATTTACAATGTCCAGGTTGTGGTAAATCCAACAATGACGCTGAGTAGTAGCCTCATACCACCGGCTATATGCAGCGGATCTGTATTTAGTTATATCCCCACGAGTCCAACCCCGGGTGTCACATTCAACTGGAGCCGTGCAGCCGTGATTGGTATCAGCAATGTAACCGGTAGTGGCACTGGAAATCCCAACGAGACTTTGACCAACACTTCGGCATCACCTGTAGTGGTAACGTATGTTTATTCATTGGGATCTGCTGGTTGTACAAACACCTACAATGTATTGATAACTGTCAATCCCACTCCGGTATTGACAAGCAGTCTTACCCCTGCTGCGATTTGCAGCAATTCGGTTTTCAGTTATTCCCCAACCAGTTCAACACCCGGAACAATATTTAGCTGGAGCCGTTCAGCGGTGGCTGGTATATCAAATTTGGCCAATACCGGTGTCAACAATCCAAATGAAATTCTGGTCAATACAACATCATCGCCAATAAGTGTTTCCTACGTTTATACCCTTACGGCCAATGGTTGTACCAATCCTGCCACTTTTACCGTTGCCGTAACCGTTGATCCGGCACCGTCCCTGAGCAGTTCTTTAACTCCCCCCGCCATCTGTAGTGGTAACCTGTTTAATTATTCACCCACGAGTACGATTGCCGGGACCGTAATGACATGGAGAAGGACCTCGGTACCTGGAATTATTCAAACTTCGTCATCCGGATCTGGTGGTGTCAGTGAATTCCTAACCAACTCGTCTTCCACTCCTGTCAATGTAACCTATCAGTATACCCTTTCTGCCAATGGTTGTACCAACATACAAAATGTGATTGTAACGGTAAATCCTACTCCGACACTTACCAGCAGTCAGGCTGCGCCACCAATTTGCAGCGGTACAAATTTTCAATATTCTGCAACAAGCGCCACTGCAGGTACATTGTTCAACTGGACAAGGGCAGGTATTCCGGGTATTCTTCAACCTGCATCTGTAGGAACAGGTGATATCAATGAAGTGCTGACCAATACGACCAATGCCCCGGTTGTCGTCACCTATGGATACACATTAACGGCAAACGGTTGTCCGGGAAATTCTTACAATGTGACGGTTACGGTTAATCCAACACCTCCAATCCCGGTAATTACCCCACCCGGACCAGTATCATTCTGTGCCGGTGGAAATGTTGTTCTTTCAGCGCCTGCCGGTTATACCAATTATCTCTGGTCAAATGGCGCTTCTTCGCAGAATATCATCGTTACAATAGCCGGAAGTTATTCCGTTGTCGTAAAGGATGCCAATGGTTGTCAAAGCGCCTCATCAACACCCGTTACAACATCAATCCTTCCTATAGCAACGGCATTTGCCGGAAGCAATGGCCTTATTTGTGCAGGTTCCAATTTTAGCATCACCGGCGCAACCGCCACCAATTATTCTTCCTTTGTATGGAGTTCATCGGGAACTGGTACATTTATAAATAGCACAACGCTTTCCCCGATTTATGTACCAAGTGCAGCAGATCAGGCTGGTGGCACCGTGACATTAACACTCACTGCTTACAGTATTCCTCCATGCGTGACCACCGTACAGGATAATCTGATCTTGACCATCAGGCCGCTTCCAACTGTCAATGCCGGAAGCGATAAAAATTTGTGTTACCCGGCTAATCTTCTGGTTAGCGGCGCTTCTGCCACAAATTATCAGAATCCTAGCTGGACACACAATGGTACAGGAACATTGACCGGCAACAATACCCTTACCCCGACCTATCATCCCGGGGCTGCGGATGTTGGCAACACTGTCAAGCTGACACTATCGGTTGATGCGCTTAATCCTTGTGTAACAACAGTTTCAGATTTTATGTTCATTCAGGTGGATGCTTTACCCGGAAACCCAGGCGTTATATCCGGGCCTGCCGGAAGCCGGTGTAAGGGTACTACTGCCACCTATTCTGTTGTGCCAATTCCCCAGGCTGTCAATTACAACTGGAATTTACCTGCCGGGATAACCATTGTTTCGGGAGCAAACAGCAATACGATCAACGTTTCATTTGGTCCGGGTGCGGTATCAGGGAATATTACCATTTATGGGTCGAACAGTTGCGGAAACGGTGTGGTCTCCACTTTGCCTGTCGTTGTCAGCGATATACCCGCTAATCCTGGAAGCATCAGCGGAAGCACCACCATTTGTCAGGGAAGTACCGGATTAGTCTTCTCCGTAACACCTGTAACCGGGGCAACCGGTTATACCTGGACTGTGCCGTCAGGCGCTACAATTACGTCGGTTCCTCCACTTACCAACAGCATTACCGTAGATTTTGGAATGGCCTCCATGAATGGAAATGTTACAGTCTTTGCAACCAACACATGCGGCAACGGACCTACTGCCACAAAAGCCATTGCGGTAAACAGCAAGCCTGGAACACCTGTAATCACTGCTTCAGGCAGTCCAACGACTTTCTGCGAAGGTGGAAGTGTATTGTTGGTAGGACCATTGGCCGGATTCAACTATTTATGGTCGCCTGGTGGATCAACGACACAGACAAATTTGGTTACTACATCCGGGAATTACACGGTTGTGGTGACTGATCCTTTGACAGGATGTTCAAGCGCTCCTTCCAACGCGATCAATGTTGTAGTTAATCCGGCGCCTGCGGCACCAGCCAGCAGCGGGTTCCTTTCTCAATGTACGAATGGCGGGCCGATACCACTGTTGAATGCAAATTCTATAACGACTTATCCTGCCGGGACAACAATCTTCTGGTACGATGCACCCACCGGAGGTAATCTGGTTGCATTACCTACTTTGAATACAATAGGTACAATTACCTATTATGCGGAATCAAGAAATAATGTAACCGGGTGCGTGAGCCTTATACGGACTCCTGTCAAACTGACTATCAGCGACAATCCTCCGGCCCCGGTTTCCGGTGGCAATATTACAGCCTGTGAGCAATTACCACCACAAACATTGACTGCTACGGCCACAACGGCGCCGGGAACCACACTCATCTGGTATACTACTCCAACTGGGGGAGCGCCGGTGAGCCCCACTTTAAGCACTCCGGGGACAAAAACCTTCTACGCTGAAGCAAGTAATGGCATCTGCACCAGTCTTACCAGATCAGCCGGAGTAGTACTGAAGATCAATCCTGCACCGCTTCCCCCAACTTCAGGAGGGGACATCACCCAGTGCCTGGATGCTGTACCGGTTACTTATACTGCTACCGCGACTGCTCCTGCAGGTTCTACTGTTGTATGGTATGATCAGCCTTCAGGTGGAATTCCACTTGTTCCTTCGTCGTCCTCTATTGGAAGCAAGACCTTTTACGCCGCATCGAAAGATTTGGTAACCAATTGCTTTAGTTTGGTTCGGACAGCCGTTACCATCAACATCATCCTGCACCCGGCTGCGCCGATAGGGGTGAATGCGACCGAGTGCGAAAAAAGCCCTCTTCAGACACTTACAGCCAATGCTACAGTGCCTCCGGGCATTACAATTAAATGGTATACGGCTGCTTCAGGCGGCCTGCCAATTCCAACGCCGACCCTCCATGCCGTCACCACAGCAACCTATTATGCAGAAGCCGACAACGGTGTCTGTGCGAGTCTGACACGGACTCCAGTAACCATGACAATAAATCCGGCTCCACCTGCCCCCGTCAGCCTGGGAGACAAGACCATTTGCGAGACAACTCCGGCTACTGTGTTGAAGGCCGATGATCAGGTGGGGGCCCAAGGTTTGGGAATAACACTAAGCTGGTATCCATCTGCTACGGGTGGTGCAAAAGTAACCAACGCCATTTTGGGCAGTGTTGGAACGATTACCTATTATGCCGAAGCGGTCAACATTTCAACCGGTTGTGTGAGCCTTACCCGTTCTGCCCCGGTCAAGCTGACCATCAATGCTAAACCTGCTAAACCCGTAAGTCTGGGTGATGTGACTGAATGTGAAAAAAGTCCAATGCAGACACTGATCGCCAAGGCAACGACTTCTGATGGTTCATCCATCAATTGGTTCACTACAGATGTAGGTGGATCACCGGTTGCATCTCCAACACTCAGTGCTGCGGGCACCATTAAATATTATGCAGAGTCCTACAATGCAAATTGTGTGAACCCGGATCGTACCGGAACGGCAATTGTTACGTTAACAATTAATGCAGCGCCAGCGCCTCCTGTCGTTACCAATCCGCTTCCAAAGTGTGAAGACGGTAATCCAATTACTGCCACAGCCTCAACTCCGTTGGGTATTGACGTAATTTGGTTTGCCTCAGCTACGGGAGGTTCTCCTGTTTCTCCTTCTCCCGTGCTTAGCGGACCCGGTAAGGTAACCTATTATGCGGAGGCCAGAAATATATTGACTGATTGCAGAAGTGTAACCAGGACGCCTCAAACGCTGGAAATAAGGGCCGTTCCGCAATCTCCGGTCAGTGATGGTGATATCATCCAGTGTGCCGCCAGTCCGGTTCAGACCCTAACTGCCTCTGCCGCATCTCCTGATGGTGCTACGGTCAAGTATTACCGAACAGCAACAGGCGGGGCCTCAGTTACTCCAACGCTTAACGTGGTAGGATCGGTAACTTATTACGCGGAGGCTGATAACGGCAGTTGCAAAAGTGCACTTCCCAGGACACCAATCCTGCTTCAGATTAATCCGGTACCAGCTCCACCCAAAGGAAAGGGAACGCTTACACTTTGCCAGGATTCACCGATGGTTCCCGTCAATATGCTGACTCGGGTCCTTCCGGCTGGTTCAGGGGTACAATGGTTCACCGTCCCAACCGGTGGAGAGCCACTGGATCACGATCCAAGTGTCAGTGATACTGGAACAACCACTTATTATGCCGGTTCTGTCGATCTGGTCACAGGTTGTCAAAGCATAACGCGTACTGCGGTTACAGTGGTCATTAATCCGCAACCATTAGATCCGGTTAGTGCTGGTGATTTGACGGAATGTGTGCAAAATCCGGTTCAGGTATTAAGGGCAGCGGTAGTAACCCCGGTTGATGGCGCAACCATTGTCTGGTACACCAGTGCTTCCGGTAATACTACTGTTGCTTCACCTATATTGAATCATATTGGAACCATCTCCTATTGGGCCGGTGCGAAATTGGGAACTTGTGTGAGCGCCAACAGGGCTATGGTAACATTGACTATAAATCCATTGCCTGTTGCCCCAACAATCAGCGCTGCTGGCAACCATCTTATCGCCTGCGCATCGGCTGCCGGCCTTGACGCAAATGCCGCAATAAATATTGTCCCCGGGACTACCATCAAATGGTATGACTCACCTGCCAATGGCATTGAAGTCTCACCCATTCAAATAATCCCGGGAGACAGGACCCTCTATGCCGAGGCAAACTATGCAACCGGATGCAAGAGCACGACCCGGACTAAAGTGATGTTAACAGTCAATCCGAATCCGGCAGATCCGGTTGGAATTAACTTAACCGAGTGTGCAAATACCCCGCCTCAGACCTTAACTGCAAATGTTGTGACGCCTCCGGCCGGAGTAACCATCACATGGTATGATGCCCCCACAGGCGGAAGTATTGTTGCCTCCCCGACCTGGAACCAGATAGGAGCAAAACCCTATTATGCCTCTGCGGTGCTTGGTAATTGCATCAGCGAAAATCGCGCCCAGGTAACGCTGACCTTGCATGATAGTCCAAGTGTGCCGGTCAGTACCGGCGACATCATTGAATGTGAATCTTCCCTGCCGGTCAATGCCAACAGCGCCATCAACAATCCTGATCCAACGGTTACCATCAAGTGGTTCGATCAACCTACAAATGGTTTTGAGGTGACTTCGCCCGTCATTAATTTTGTGGGGACCAAAACATATTATGCCGAGGCAAGAAACAGCTTTGATTGTCCGAGCGCTACCAGAACGGCGGTGAAAATGACTATTCAGAAGACCCCGCCAACACCGGTCAAGAAGGGTGATATCAGTGAATGTGAGAAAACACCTCTCCAAACATTGGACGCCAATAACGCGATTGTACCTGTGACCGGTTGGACTTTGGTGTGGTATGATGAAACCGGCGTTGCGCTTACCGGGCTTCCAACCCTCAACAAGGTCGGAACGGTAACCTATCTGGCGGCTTACCAGGAGTCATCCGTCAAACATTGTGAAAGTACCCGTACGCCTGTTAAATTAACGATAAGCACACCTCCAAAGGCCACAGCTTACACCAATTCTCCATTAACATTGGGAAGCGACCTGCATTTGAATGGAGGCCCCAAAGGTACAGACTTCACCTATTTGTGGACGGCACCGGGAGGATTGACATATTCTCCAGTGGATGGAAACGTAACAATTCCAGGTGTAATTGCTTCGGATGCCGGAACCTATAAGCTCACTGTTACATCCATCTCGACAGGTTGCGCTACTACAGTGAATATACAGGTGGTAATCTTCGCGGCAAGCGCCGGATTCCAGCAGGTTTGCATGGGCGGTACACTCGTACTTACCGGCTGGCCTAATAACATGAAATCATACGACTGGTCTGGTCCTGACGGATTTACCTCTTCGTTACAAAATCCTTTTATCGATAATGTAACTGCCAAAAACGAGGGAGTTTACACATTAACAGTCACCGACAACAAGGGCATTCAGTCAATTGGTACAGTCAATGTGACCATTAATCCGTTACCTGAACCTTTTGCCCAGGCCAATACACCGATTTGCCAATCAGGGACATTACAACTTACCGGAGGTCCTGACGACATGTTCTCCTATGCCTGGAGCGGCCCGAACGGGTACAATTCGAATCTTCAGAATCCTCTTCCAATAAAGCCGCCTATGCCAGGGAATTATGTTCTGACAGTCGTAGACAAAGTGAATCACTGTGCGGCAAAAGATACAATCCTTGTGGAGATATTGAAACCGGTCGCATCATCCGATCCGATTTGCCTTGGAAATACGCTTCGGTTGAAAGCCGCTCCATCGGGGATGAGCAGCTACAAATGGACGGGGCCTGCCGGATTTACCTCTAACCTCCAATTCCCGACGATCCAGAATGTCACGGCTGCAAACCTGGGGGATTATTTCCTGACGATTACCGATAACACAGGTTGCACCCCTCCGGCTGTGTCGACTACGGTTACTTTGGGCAATCCGCCAAACGCCTCCATTACCATGAGTCCGAATGCGAACCCTATTTGCGAAGGAAGTGATGTATCACTATTTGGCGGTCCAACCGGCACTACGGAAATCTATACCTATGAATGGATAGGTCCTAATGGGTTCAGTTCTACTGATCAAAATCCTCCGGTGATCACCAATATCAGGTCCGTCAATTCCGGACTGTATACTTTAAAAGTGACCAATGCTGCGGGTTGTTCCAGTACTGCCCAATTGAACCTGAATGTTTCGGCTGTCAAATTTAACGGAACATATGGCCCCTATTGTGTGAATGACTCAAAAGTTGCATTGTCTGTCTCCCCGGCCGGAACCGTGCTATCAGGAACCGGTATCGGTGGTAACAGTACCAGTGGTTATACTTTTGATCCTGCAGTGGCTAATATTGGCGTGCATCCGATAGCCTATACCTATTCAAACGGTGTTTGCAGTATTAGAAATTCCTTTAATATTGAAGTGGTCGGAAGTCCGAAAGTCGTGACAAATACCGTTGTGCTTAAATCCTGTTCAGGTGTAGCGGCTGATTTGACCCTTCCGCAAGTTACAGCAGGCTCAACTGCAGGATTGATATTTACCTATTGGTCTGATGCCAAGGCAACCACTGCGATAACTGCCCCAACTGCCGTTGGTTCCGGTCTTTATTACATAAAAGGAGCAACTGCCAGTGGTAAATGCTGGGATATTCAACCAGTTACGGTTGGTCAACCCGATTCGCTACGGGCCAGTATTCTAGCCTCGCCGCAGCTTAATTGCCCGGGTGATTCCACTGGGACCCTAACTGTCAACATTACTTTGGGAACAGCCCCTTTTAACTACCAGTGGAGCATGCAGCCTGTTCAGACAACAGCCACGGCGACCGGCCTGCGTGCAGGCGTCTATACAGTAGTAGTGACGGATGCTAAAATGTGCAGCGCTGCTTTCACCGGAGAAATTACCGAACCTGCGCCAATAAAGGTAGGGTTCATAAAGAAATCAATCCAGTGTTTAAGTGATGCCAATGGTAGTGCCCGGGTTGATACCATCAATGGAAGCACGGATGTGGCCTTGCTGAACAGTTACAAATACCTGTGGAATACCATTCCGCCCCAAACGACCAGGGAAGCTTTGAGGTTGACTGCTTTATGGCACAAAGTTACCCTGACGAGCTCAAGTGGATGTGTTCAGAAGGACAGTGTATTCATTAATGTCGAAGATGTTATACCTCCTACGATTACTTGTCCCAAGGATATCGAATTGACAGTTCAATACATTAAATCGACCGATCCCAACAAATATGTCGTGGATCTTGGGAAACCTTTTACCTATGACAATTGCGCTGTTGATACAATTATCAATGATGCCCCTGTCAAGTTCAGGACAGGTTTGACCAAAGTCGTCTGGACAGTCACCGATCAAGTGGGGCTGATGGATACCTGCACCCAAAGGATCTTTATCAAGGAAATTCCTACCGTTCCCCAATTGATTTCACCAAACGGGGATGGTGTCAATGACAAATTTGTGATAGATGGATTGACTTCAAAGAATTATGAGAATACACAGCTACTGATTTTCACAAGGTCCGGGCAAATGGTATTCCAAAGCAACAACTATGAGTTGCCCGAGAATGCCTGGGATGGCCGTTACTCAGAATCCAACTTCGCTAAAAATCAACTTGTTGCGCCTGGGGTCTATTATTACATCCTTAAATTGGGTGGATCGAGTAGTCAAACCATGAAAGGGTACGTTTATGTCTATTATTGATACAAATATTCTAATCCTTCAATATATATTGCATTGAAAAAGAACAAAAGAATATTCAAGGATTTATCATATGCATTGCTTGGGATTATCCTGCTGGCATTTCACAACGGAGCAAATGCCCAGCAGGATCCTGTATTTAACCAATACATGAACAATCTTCTAACAGTACAGCCTGCCTATGCGGGTATGTCTGGTTATGTGAATATTACAGCTTTATCCAGAATTCAGTGGGTGGGATTCGATGGAGCTCCCAATACAAGTACTTTCACAATTCAGGGACCATTCAAAAAGTACAACGTCGGATTGGGCCTTTCAATTATTACTGACAAGTTTGGGCCTGTCAGGCAGAATGGTGTCTATGCCGACTATTCCTATCGTGTTCTTCTTGAAGGGGATCAATACTTATCATTTGGGATCAAGGGCGGATTCAACAGGTACGAAGCCTTGCTTACCGATTTGAGCGTTCATGATCCCAATGACCCGGTAGTTGCATTTGATATCAACAAGAAGTATTTGCCCAATTTTGGCGTTGGTTTCATGTGGCATGCCGACAATTTCTTCCTGGGAGCATCCGTTCCCAAAATATTTCAAAACAAAATTAACTCCAACAGTGGTGAAACAGTATACCGGGAGGAGATGAATTTTTATTTTATGGGAGGATATGTACTTGATATTGCTGACAATGTCAAATTCAAGCCTACCCTTCTGGCAAGATGGAGCCAGAATACCCCAACTGTGATTGACTTTTCTGCCAACGCACTCTTTTACGAACGGGTTTGGGTGGGGGCTACCTATCGTATGCAGAACTCTTATGGACTTCTGTTTCAAATTTATGTTAACAGGGGTCTCAAGCTTGGATATGCTTATGACCTTACCTCTTTCCATCCGTCACAATACAATGCCGGCACGCATGAATTTATGCTTAGCTACGATTTTCCTGTCAAGCGGAAAAGGTTTTGTCGTTTCACACCGAGATATTTTTAAACTGAATGATCAATCCCCGAGTTTTGCATGTTCTGCCGGCATGGTTAAATCCTTGTGTTTTTGCATCTGTTTTGAAGCAATTACTATGATTTTTAGTACATTTTGGCAATTAATTCATTCGATTTCACCAGCGCTTGTCTAAACGGAATGATAAAATTAATAAGAAATGGATTTTCGGGGAATGCACTGATAATTGTGTTGCTCTTTATTGCATTAAATTGTAAGAAAGAACCTTCCAATGAAGTGCCTGTGCTTAAGACATTGGCAATCACCAATATATTGTCTTCGTCGGTTATCAGTGGCGGAGATGTTTCATCGGAGGGTAGTTCCCCGGTGACTGCCCGTGGTGTTTGCTGGAGCGTCAAACAAACTCCGACAAATCAATTCAAAGATAGTGTCACGATTGATGGGAAAGGATTGGGAGTATTTGCCAGCACGTTGATGGGGTTAAAACCAGGCAAAACTTATTATGTCAGGGCCTATGCAACCAATGGCGTTGGGACCGGCTACGGTAATCAGTTAACGGCAGTCATTGCACCAACTGTCCCAACCTTAACCACTACTGTCATTACTGCCATTAAGGATACGTATGTCTCCAGTGGAGGTGTTATTTCTGAAGATGGAGGTTCTCCAATATTCGTTCACGGAGTATGCTGGAGTACACGCAAAAATCCCACCATTGCCAATTCTGTCACCTACGATGGCGCTGGCGGCGGAACTTATACCAGCGCCGTTTCAGGTTTATTCCCGGATTCCACCTATTACCTTAGGGCATATGCTTCCAATCTCGTCGGCACAGCCTATGGAAATGAACGTTCTTTTTCAACAGGAAGGATGTTGGCCAAAGACGTAGACAATAACTATTATCATCTGGTGACCATTGGTTCGCAGGTATGGATGACCGAAAATTTAAAAACTACCAGATTCCGCGACAGCACCTTGATCCCTTTGGTGGAAGATAACTCTGCATGGGCCAATATGATCCTCCCCGGTTATTGCTGGTACGACAATAATCAGGCCGATAATGGTAGTACATACGGGGCAATTTATAACTGGAGTACTGTGAGTACCGGGAAGTTATGTCCTTCAGGCTGGCATGTTCCATCTGATGCGGAATGGATCATTCTCAGCGATCATTTGGGTGGTGAATCGCAGGCAGGAGGAAAACTGAAAGAGGTATCAACTGTTCACTGGAAAGTACCCAACGCCGGGGCTACCAACGAAACTTCGTTTACGGCGCTGCCGGGCGGTTATCGCACCAATTCAGGGGAGTTCGGCAATATTGGCAGTTATGGCAACTGGTGGAGTAATTCGGCCGTTAATTCTACTGTGGCTTATTATCGGTACCTATATTATGGCAACGGTTCAATGACAAAAAGTTATATCAGTCAGAAGTATGGCCTTTCGGTTAGATGTTTGAAGAATTAGCCGCATTGAATTCACCTGACGTATTTGGATTTTGGCATTAATTATGCTCAATGATTGGTTCATCGTTAAATTGTATGTGTTTAGTATTTCCATGGATCAGGACACAAAAATCAAAAAATCTTTCTATCTTTAGTATAAGTTTTATGTTCCGTGTACTAATATGAATGTAAAAAAAATGCCATGAAAAGATTGATGATTGTTTTGCTGTTTGCACTTTTGGTTCTTCCATTTTACCTGGTGGCACAAGATCAGTCTGCCACAAGCGACAAAACCAAACCAACCTTTTGGTTTGGCCCAAAGATCGGTCTGGATCTGGTCACCCCGACGATTGATCAAAATTCCATTAAGACCCAATTTGATTCCAATTCACAGTTTGGTATCTTCTTCCAGTTTGGTAGGGTATTGTACCTGCAACCCGAATTTTATTATGCAACGCACAAGGAGACCTATACCGTTTCCAACACTGCCCCGATGGAGACAAAGGTTAATACCTTGAGGGTGCCTGTAATGGTTGGGTTAAGACTACTGAATCTGGGCATTGTCAGTGCACATGTGATGGCCGGGCCTCAAGGCTCTTTTTTCCTTAATGAGTCTAACCCATTTCCTTCCTTTACCAGACAGAAAAATAATTTCGATCTGCAATTTGGAGGCGGTGTTGATGTGTTAGGTTTCATAACGCTTGATGTCCGTTATTCGGCAAACCTCAATAACTCGGTGGAAACGAATATTCAGCAATTGAACTGGAAGAATGCAGTCAATGTTACGCTGGGCATTAAGATCAGGTAAAACCATTTCAAGGATAAAGTAAAAAGGATAAAGGATAAAGTTATTACGCTGCGATCATGATTACAGCGTCATAACTCATAACTCATAACTCATAACTAGATGATCAATGTGATCATCCTCAATTCCGCTCAAATGCCCCTTTATCCTTTATCCTTTATCCTTTATCCTTGAAATGGCAGCCTGGCCAAGTCTACATTTCCCCCTGATAAAATGATCCCTATTTTAAGGCCGGCAAATTTGTCCTTATTTTCCATGATGACTGCCAGCGGCACTGCACTGGAGGGTTCAATGATAATCTTCATCCGTTCCCAGATCATTCGCATGGACGCGATGATGGATGCCTCCGATACGGTTAGGATCTCGTCTACATATTGACGGATCACCGCAAAATTCAACTCTCCAAGTGAGGTCAGTAACCCATCGGCTATCGTTTGTGGATGTATGGATGGGTGAATGAATCCGTCCCTGAAAGAACGGTAGGCGTCATCCGCGTTTTTGGGTTCGGCAGCCATTACTTTGCAGGAAGGGAGAATGGATTTGGTTGAAATAGCTGTACCCGACAAAAGACCTCCTCCGCCTACCGGACACAGCATGATTTCGAGATTTTTTACCTCATCCAGCAACTCAAGCGCAGCAGTCCCCTGACCACAAATAACTTTGAAATTGTTGTATGGATGAACAATAGTCAAACCAATCTCTTCTGCCAGTTTTTTCAATGTTTCTTCCCTGGCTTGGAGTGTTGGCTCACAGAAAGTAATGTTAGCGCCATAACCCGCTACCGCGATCTTCTTGACATCAGGCGCATTCGATGGCATGACAATGTGTGCTTTTATACCCCTGATTCTTGCAGCAAGCGCCAATGCTGCGGCATGATTTCCCGAGGAGTGTGTACCTACTCCGGAGCCAGCCTCTGTGTCACTGAGCGAAAAAACGGCATTTGTCGCACCCCTGAATTTGAAAGCCCCCACTTTTTGAAAATTTTCACATTTGAAAAATAGCTCGCAACCCATTAAGGCATTGATGCTTTTGCTGGTCAGCACGGGAGTCCGGTGGATATAGGACTTAATCAGCTCGTGAGCAGCAAGGATATCGGAAAATGTTGGCAGTTGCATTTTTAATGAGATTAGAATATTGAGTTGAGGTTGCTTCGTCGTTCCTCCTCGCAATGACGGTGATCTATTGAGCATTGGAGATACGCGATGGGCGCAATTGCCAACAATTAGTCATTAAATGGACCGTCATTGCGAGGAGGAACGACGAAGCAATCTGTTATTATTTTATACTATCTTTTGGTGTAGCGGTCTTCACCTTGTATTCGGCAAAAACCTCCTTCACCCTTTTTTCAACTTCGTAAGTGGTGGCACTGAAGCGAAGATTGCTGTAGGCATTGAAGTAGACCATGAAATTATCGAGTTCGTCACCTTGCAATCCGGTTAACCTTTCAGCAATTTCTTTGTTGTAAACCAGCGAAAAGAGCTGCCATTCCCTTTCGGTACGGATGGCTGCCAATGTGTTGCGCTTCGATTTCTCTTCCTTATTGAATTTGTAGTAGAGGAAGGAGGTAGGATGGAAAATGGCGGTCAAGACCTTGGGTTTTGTTGCAAATTCACCCCTGAGTTCAACCGGGATTTGACTCATGTTCTTTGCATGATCGAGTAATCCGGACATATTTACCTTCTGTCCCTCTCCGGTTATTTCAACCCCCTCCAATTGGTACCTGACCGGTGCCATGGTTACAATGGCATCTGCATGGCCAACAATTTCACTCACAGGAACCCTCTTGTCAATATATCCGATTGATTTGAAAGTGATGGTATCAGTCGGGTCGGCTTGCAATGAAAATTTACCCTCTTTGTCTGTCATGGTACCTCCCCTGACCCGTTGGTTAATCACATTTACGTAAGGAATTACCAGCCCGGTCAGGTCATCCCGCACCTGGGCGGCAACCTTCACCATGTCCTCCGGGAAGTATACCTGAGCGAAACTGCTCACGGAAAGGCCGTAAGTTAAAACGACGAGAAATAACCACTTTTTAAATGTCATATTTCAGAAAGTGCCTGGAGTGAGCTATAGTGAACTAAAGTGACTAAAGTAGTTAACTTCTTATCGTGATTTTCCGAATTTTAATAAAAGAGACCGAAAAAAATGTTAAAAATCCAAAAGACTCCAAAACAGCCTTCCTATCTGCTCCGGTCCCTGAGCGAAGTCGAAGGGTTTCATTTTCCAATTTTCCAATTTTCATATTTTCCTTAGCCGCTCCATCGCTTTCAGGACATTGTCCCTTTCCGCAAAGGCAGAGAAACGGAAATATCCTTCCCCTGAAGGTCCGAAACCAGATCCAGGTGTCCCGACAACATTAGCTTCGTTCAGCAAAAGGTCGAAAAACTCCCAGGAGGTAAGCCCGTTTTTTGTTTTCACCCAAACATAAGGTGCATTGATTCCACCAAAGACCGTATAACCCAGTGATTTCAGGCTTTCTATCATGACGCGGGCATTTTCGAGGTAATAATCGATCACCGCCTTTACCTCTTTGGCCCCCTCTGCCGTATAGATTGCCGCTGCAGCTTTTTGAACAGGATAGGAAACACCATTGAATTTGGTCGTGTGCCTCCGCATCCACAAAGGCTTTACCTGATGTTGCTTGCCTGCCGAGTCGTACGCCATCAACTCATCCGGAATAACAGTAAAGGCACAACGCGTTCCCGTAAAACCGGCGGTTTTGGAGAAACTTCTGAATTCTATGGCTACCGATTTGGCCCCTTCTATCTCATATATGGAGTGGGGTATGGCAGGGTCCGTAATAAACGCCTCATAAGCTGCGTCGTATAAAATGATGCATTTATTTTTGACAGCATAATCCACCCATGTTTTCAAAACCTCTTTCGATGCGACAGTCCCGGTAGGGTTGTTGGGAAAGCATAAAAAGATAAGATCCGGCCGTTCTGAAGGTAGTTCGGGAAGGAAACCATTTCCTTCGTTGCATGGCATGTAGATAATCCCGTCAAAATAGCCATTCGATTGACAGTATCCGGTTTTACCGGACATGACGGTTGTATCGGCGTAAACCGGATAAACCGGATCGCAAATAGCAATTTTGTTGTCGCTACCAAAAATTTCCTGAATATTTCCGGTGTCGCACTTCGATCCGTCGGAGACAAATATTTCATCTGCAGAGATTTGAACTCCACGGGCATGGTAGTCATTTTTCGCGATGGCTTCACGAAGGAATTCGTACCCTTGCTCAGGTCCGTAACCTTTGAAAGTTGCTAAAGTGCCCATCTCGTCGACCCCTTCATGAAAAGCCTTCGTCACAGTTGGTGTAAGGGGTTGTGTAACATCTCCGATCCCCATTCGGATGATCTCTTTTTCGGGATTTGCCTTTGCAAACTCACGTACGCGACGTCCAATTTCGGGAAACAGATAACCTGCTTTCAGTTTCAGGTAATTTTCGTTGATTCTTGCCATATCCAATAGTACTTTTTATGTAAACAATGTCGATTGGCAAAGATAAGAAATAAATTTTTGGGTACTTTTACGGCAAACCTCACAATCCGCCAGTTATGGAGATGAATTTTTTTGTTAAAACGCATGGGCTTGGAAACGAATACATTGTATTTGATCAGTCAGCAATCGATTTTGAACTTACCATAGAGCGAATCGTCCAATTGTGCAACATCCATGTTGGCATCGGCTCTGATGGAATTCTGCTCAAAGTACCTACCGGGAAAGCTGATTTTGGACTGCGCATTCTTAACCCGGACGGATCCGAGGCTGAGAAAAGCGGAAACGGGCTCCGGATTTTTGCCAAGTACCTTTTTGACTATGGATTTACCGGGAAGCATCAATTTACCATAGATACGCTTGGTGGAGTTGTAACGGCGCATATCCTTGAATTGGTTGATGGGAAAGCCTTTATGATTAGGGTAGACATTGGAAAGGCCAATTTCACCTCCGCGGAAATTCCGGTCACTTTTGCAAAGGAGGAGTGTTTCGACGAGCCAGTTTTGATCGATGGAGCTGAATACCGGTTTCATTGCGTTTCGGTAGGGAATCCGCACTGTGTTGTTCTAAGGGAAAATCTACAGGAGGAAGAAATCAGACGTGTGGGGACATTGATAGAGAACCATCCAATGTTCCCCAACCGGATCAATGTACAATTCGTCAAAGTGATTTCCAAAAATGTGGTGGAGGCGCTGATCTGGGAACGGGGTGCAGGTTTTACTCAGGCATCGGGCAGCTCTTCCAGTGCAATTGCCGCAGTAATGGTTAAAAAGGGGCTTACTGATAGAGCCATTTCGGTTAAAATGCCGGGTGGAATCCTGAAACTGGAGGTGGATGAGGACTGGAACATCCGCCTGACGGGAGAGGTCCGCGAAATAGCATCAGGGATACTTAGCCGGGAACTGTTCAGGTAGCATAGGGCAGAGAGCATTGGGCATAGGGCAGGGTGCAGAGAGCATAGGGCATGGCACATGGAGAATGGAATCAGCAAGAGGGAAACGAAGAAACTATGAAACTTGGATACGAAGAAAAACTTTTTCTTATTTGTTATGTGGGCGACTTTTTTTGTGACCATTTGCGTTATTTGTGGTTCTGAGGGAGTTTGACGGTTCTTTTTTGTTTGAAGTGTTTTCTGAGTTTTTAATTGACTTCGTCGAACTTCGTTTCGTGTAATTTGTGTAATCTGTGGTTGGGAGGGGTTTATTTGTGGTTATTTGTGCTGAGAGGATATTCATGTAATGTGAGGTTCGTAACAATTTGATCACAATTATTTCTTTTGTGGAACTATTTTATATAGAAGCACTTTGTCTTTTTTTGTAAATTTGCGGACTCAATTTATTTACAATGAACGAGAAGAGATTACCATTTTCAAAAGAAGAAATTACCTCAATAGCAGAGAAGTTTCCTACGCCATTTCATATATACGATGAAAAGGGGATGCGCGAATATGCCAAAAAATTTGTTCAGGCATTCTCCTGGAATCCTGGTTTTAAAGAGTTCTATGCCATCAAATCGGCCCCGAACCCATTTTTAATGAAGATATTACGTCAGGAAGGTTTCGGCATCGACTGTAGTTCAATGGCGGAATTGGTCCTGGCCGAGCGGGTTGGGATGCGCGGGGAAGAGATCATGTTTACTTCGAACGACACGCCGGCATACGAATACAAGAAGGCAATTGAGCTTGGGGCAATCATCAACCTCGATGACTTTGGCCACATCAAATACCTCGAAGAGCAGGTAGGTTTGCCTGAGTTGGTTTGTTTCAGATACAACCCGGGGGCTCTCAAAGAAGGAAACGCCATCATCGGTCACCCCGAAGAGGCAAAATATGGTTTTACCAGAGAGCAGCTTTTTGAAGGGTATAAAATTTTGCGCGACAAAGGTATCAAACGATTTGGAATTCATACGATGGTCGCTTCCAATGAGCTGAATCCCGATTATTTTGTCGAGACTGCCACCATCCTGTTTGAATTAATTGTCGAATTGTATCAAACTTTGGGTATCCGTTTCGAGTTCGCCAATCTGGGTGGCGGAATTGGCATTCCTTACAAACCGGATCAAGTGGCTGTTGATCTTGACAGAATGAGCGTTGGAATCAAAAAGGGATATGAACAGTTCATTGTAGCCAATGGCCTTGATCCGTTAAAAATCTATTTTGAATCGGGAAGGGCCATCACCGGACCATTTGGATTTCTGGTCTCCAGGGTGCTTCACATCAAAAATACCTACAAGAAATATGCAGGGTTGGATGCCTCCATGGCCAACCTGATGAGGCCCGCTCTTTATGGTTCTTATCACCACATTACCGTCCTTTCAAACGAGGAGAATCCCTCTAAATTCATGTATGACGTAACAGGTTCGCTTTGCGAGAACAACGACAAATTTGCCATCAACAGGGTCCTTCCCAAAATGATGCCCGGCGATTTGGTAGTCATTCATGATACCGGAGCACACGGTCATGCAATGGGCTTCAACTACAACGGGAAATTGCGCTCGGCTGAATTGCTGCGGCGCTCAAACGGCGAGGTGGTCGAAATCAGAAGGGCAGAGACGTTGGATGACTATTTCGCTACCCTGAACTACGGCCAGTTGCCCGAATTTCCTGTTTAAAGGCCAAAAGCTAATAGCTAACAGCCAATAACTTTTATGTTTATATCCAACCAATTATTCTACCGTGAAAGTTTGCGGATTTAGTTTTGTAAAAAATGGAGTGAAGTTCGACTACCCGGTCGTGGAAGCCATTACTTCAATCCTTCCAATATGCGATCATTTTGTGGTAGCGGTTGGCGACTGTGAAGATGGTACAATGGAGTTGATTCAGGCAATTCCATCCGATAAAATACAGATAATAAATACGGTATGGGATCCGGCCCTAAAAGAGAAGGGGCGGGTGCTTGCCTCGGAGACCAACAAGGCTTTTGATGCCATCCCTGCTGAATACGACTGGTGTTTTTATATCCAGGGCGATGAGGTGGTACACGAAAAATACCTGCCTGCCATCCTTACTGCCATGAAGGAGAATCTTTCAAACAAGGCTGTCGACGGTCTGATTTTCCACTACAGCCATTTTTACGGGACGTATGATTATCTTGCAGATTCGCGCAGGTGGTACCGTAGCGAGATTCGCATCATCCGAAACGACAAAAACATACGTTCGTGGAACGATGCCCAGGGATTTCGTTGGAAAGATGCCAGGAAACTGACCGGTAAATTCGTTGATGCCTCGATGTACCATTATGGATGGGTCCGTCCGCCAAAAAAGATGAAAGAGAAGCTGGAGGGAAGCAAACAATACTGGTCGGTCGACTCTAAACACATTAAAACGATCAACCAGACATCGACCGAGTACGACTATGCCCAATCGATCGACAGCCTGACCCGATTCAAAGAGACGCATCCGGCAGTGATGAAGCAAAGACTTGAACAGCTCAACTGGCATCCTGAACTCTCGGAGAAAAAGAAGAAATTCACCTTTAGGTATTTTGTCCTATATTGGTTCGAAAAGTTATTCAATTACAGACCCTTTGAGAACAAACACTTTGTGGAGATTTAAAGTATTTAGTTGCTCCTTATATTGAATTAGATAGAAGAGGGGGAGAAGGGGAGAGTGGGCGATCGTTGCCTTCTATATTTGAACCAGATTAAATGCACTCTCCCCCTCTCCCACTCACCCCTTCGCTTGGTCCAAGAGTAATTTTTTAATAAAACGAATAATGTATCTATTCTCACACGATGATCTAAAAAAAGCAGTCGAGGTACTGCGCCAGGGTGGGGTGATCCTCTATCCCACTGATACAGTTTGGGGTCTGGGATGTGATGCAACCAATCCGGAAGCAGTGAAACGGGTTTTCGGGATCAAGCAACGCGAGGATATCAAAAGCATGCTGGTGTTGATTGAAAATCAGAACATGCTGAACTCATATGTCAGGGAGGTGCCTGAGGTAGCATGGCAGTTGATTGAGGTGACGGATAAGCCATTGACAATCATATATTCCGGGGCTAAAAATTTGGCTTCCAATCTGATTGCCACTGATGGTTCAGTAGGAATCAGGGTGACAACAGAGAAATTCACCGAACAGTTGATTCAGCGATTCCGAAGGCCCATTGTCTCTACATCGGCCAATATTTCGGGGGAACCTACTCCTCAAAATTTTGACGAAATAAGTGAAGGGATCAAAGCATCTGTCGATTATGTCGTGCAATACCGTCAGGACGACCAAAGCAAAAGCAAACCCTCCTCCATCCTGAAACTGGGTGTTAGCGGTGAGATTCAAATCATCCGGCCATAAGTACTTCGCCTATTTTGCCTCCTTCACTGTTCCTGAACCAACGATGGTTGATTCGATGGTAGGATTCCCCAGATAGGTGACACCACCGGATCCCGCAATCTTGCAGGTAAGTTTCTCCAAGGCATTGACTGCGCAGCTTCCTGAGCCTGAAAGCAACACATTCACCTCTTTTGCTTTAAGCCCAGCTGCTTTTACTCCCCCTGACCCCGTCACTGTCATTTTAAATTCCGGAACGATGCCCTCACCGGCCAATTGAAGATGCCCGGATCCCGCTACAATGGCGGATATTTTTTCTGCCTTAAGATTTGATAGTTTGATGGATCCGCTTCCACCGACATATAGATCCAGTATTCTTGAGGTGAAGGGTTGCTCTGCCACGATTGATCCGGAACCGGATTGGGAAAGTTTATCGATTTGGGGTGTTGATACAGATATAATTACTTCGCCTGGAGACCATTTCGAATCGAACCAGGCATTTCCGGGATAGCGAATGATCAGGGTACGGTTGCTGAGCTCCACAATCAGTTTGGCAATGGTCGCTTCTTTGGCTGTCACAGTGACCGACTGAACAGTGTCCTGTTTCAGGATCAGCTTTGCATCACTTTTCAAAGAGATCTGGGTAAATGCCGGAAGGTCATATTTAACGGTCTTTTGGGCCCAAATTATTTGAGCAGAAACCAAATAAAAAAGGATGGATAATACAATTCGGAAGTTTTTCATAATGATATAAGTTTAACGGATATTTTATTGTCGTATCAATTACTTTGTAAAATTTACTAATTCAGAATTTTACATCACTTTCAATTGTCCATTTTCAATTTTCAACTATCTATTTCAATCTATTTCAATCTATTTCAATCTATTTCAATCTATTTCAATCTATCTCAATCTATTTCAATCTATTCCAAATACAGCTCAATCAATCCCTCCGGGCAGTCCAAATGCAGTTCCCTCTTTTCCTCGTCAAAACGAACGATCAGCTCCTCAGAAAGTGGAACCAAAATTTCACGCGATTTATACAATATTGTTAGCACGATATTGCCTGAAAAATTATCTACCCGGGATACTTTTCCGAGTTTGCCACGCTCTTCGTCAAAAACGGTCATCCCAATTAATTCGTTGAACTCTTCACCAGACCCCTCTTCTGTGTCGATATCCTTGTGCACGAATATTTTGCATCCGCAATAGGGACGTACTTTTTCCACAGAATTAAGATCATCAAACGCCAGGGATAGGGATGTTGAGGTGCGAAAACGAACCCCATCCTCACTGACAAAAAATGGTACCAGGCCACCCTCTACCTCTACCAGAAGATATTCCGGATCCTCCAGCGCATCTTCGTAACCTTCTTCGATTTCAAGTACGACTTCTCCCCTTAAACCGTGTGGTTTAACAATGGTGCCGATGGGAAGGAAATCTTTTTTATCGAACGGTGTCATACCGGATTTTACTTTTGATTTGTACAAAAATAGCAAATAAAAAAGCGATGGTTGTGAACCATCGCTTTAATTCTTTCTCCCGTCTGGCGGGAACAATTGTTGTTTATGCTTCGGTGTTCTCTTCGGCAGTTTCAACTTGTGTTTCAGGAGCAGTTTCTTCAGCAACGGCTTCAATAACCTCCTCTTCTGCAACTGGTTCTGGAGCAGGCAGCTTAGCGGCAGCAGCAGCGGCATTGCGTTTTGCAATTTCGGCCAAACGCGCTTCGTTTACTTTGGCTTCAGCTTTGAGCCTTGCCTTTTTCTCTTCAATTTGTGAGCTGGTCAGTTTCTCTTTGGATGCCTGGACTTTGGCTAATTTCTCTTTCATCCATGCCTCAAATTTTACTTCTGCATCTGCTTCACTGAACGCTCCTTTTTTTGCTCCTTCAAGAAGGTGCTTTTTCATCATAACCCCTTGTTGGGAAAGGATTGAACGGGTAGTGTCTGTTGGCTGTGCGCCCTTGAAAAGCCAATCTAAGGCTTTGTCAAAGTCAAGATCGATGGTGGCAGGATTAGTGTTTGGATTGTAAGAACCGATCCTTTCAATAAACCTGCCATCTCGTGGCGCCCTGCTGTTTGCTACCACAATGTGATAGTAGGCATGTTGTTTACGGCCATGCCTAGCCAAACGAATCTTTACTGACATACAGTTTTCTCTTAAATGTTTATTAATTAAAACGAGGGGCAAAGGTACAATATTTCTTCGAAATAAAAATTGTAGTTTTGGTAATTATTTATTGGCGAGGATTGTTGGGCCAAAATATTTTGAATTTACTCGATGCTTCTCCCTTTTTCTGAGGCCTATGGCACAACATTTGCTGTAATTGAAGTTATCGGTAACAATACATTGACCCTCTGACTTATTGGAAAGTGGAAGTCAAAACGATTATCTACAATCATTGTGAGTACTAAAGCATTAAGATTTAAATAATTAAAAAAATGAAAAAATTACTATTGGCTTTCACGGTAGTAGCAGTGTCTCTTGTGCTGCTCTCCTCCTGTATGAAAACAGAGATCGATAAAACGGTTTATATTGACTCTTATGTACAATCCTATGTTAGTAGTGCGGGTATCCCTGTTTATGCGGTTGTGCATACTGCCTATAGTTTTACGAAACTCAACAGCGTCACTGTTACAGGTACCGCTACTTCGGTAAAGACGCTGACAGATCCTGCAGGAGACGGTTTTTCCTTCTATTCCCAACCGGATTCTGCAAGCTATATTCCTACAGTTCCCGCAGCTGAAAGCTTCACTTACAATGTCACCTACAATGATGGCGCCACTGAAATTAAAGCTGATGCCGTATCAAAATCAATTCTTCCTGCGCAACAGCTTACTGCGACCAAAGGCATTACTGACATCAATTTGACATGGAAAGCTGTAGCCAACACTGAGGCATACAAGATACGTATTTACAGTACGGATCTTACTTCAAATGCAAAAATTTTGATTTACGAATCAAGCTTTCTTGGACCAAAGGATGCAACCTCCGATGTAAATGTACCCTTCTCCCTGATAAGCATCTCCTCCTATTTGTCCACGAATCTGACCTTCGAAGTCTCCGCTTTCATTTTCGAACAAGGCCAGGATACTTTTGAGGCTGTAAGTGTGGCAAAAACTACAAAATATTTTGGATCTTAAACAGTGGTTGATCCGAATGTGTAACTCCGGTCTATAGAATCCGAAAGCATCAGATCCTTAGCCAGTAGCCTTATTTTGACATAATTTCTTCCAAAGGAAATGTAACAATTCAAATTTTTACTTTGGATAGGTTGTGGTTTTCGTTATCTTTAAACCACCCGGTTTATCATAGCGGGGCAACTCTTTTTTTCTCTAAGTCAATTCTTTCGGCCCATGATCCCATTTACACATCTACATGTTCACAGCCAATATTCGATACTGGACGGCGCTGCCAGCGTAAATGGGCTGGTCACCAAAGCAAAAACAGATGGCATGGGAGCCCTTGCCCTGACCGACCATGGCAACATGTTCGGAGTTAAGGATTTTCATGAAACATGCAAAAAAAATGACATAAAGCCAATCCTAGGTGTTGAAACTTATGTCGCTTCAAGGGGTATCCAGTTCAAGGACAAGAATGAGAAGGAGGACCGCTCCGGCGACCACCTGATACTTTTGGCCAAAAACGACAAAGGTTATCGCAACCTCTTGAAATTGGTCACCATTGCCAACACGGAGGGGATGTACTATAAACCACGGATAGACAAAGATCTGCTTGAAAAATACAGCGAAGGATTGATTGTTTCGACTGCCTGCCTGGGTGGTGAGGTTCCGCAACTGATCATGAAGGGTGATCTTAGAGGGGCAAAGGAGACGATCAAGTGGTACAAATCAATTTTTGGGGAGGATTTCTACCTGGAAGTCCAGCGGCATCCTGCAGCTGATCCTGTACTTCGGCAAGAGGTATACGACAAGCAGGTGAGCGTTAACGAGGTTTTGATCGGACTGGCCAAAGAGTATAAGGTGAAATTGATTGCTACCAATGATGTCCATTTCGTAAACCAAGAGGATGCCGATGCCCATGATTTGCTGATCTGTCTGAATACAGGAAAGGATCTCGACGATCCCTCCCGAATGAAATATACAAAGGAGGAGTGGCTCAAAAGCACGGCAGAGATGAACACACTATTTGAAGATCTGCCAGAGGTTCTAACCAATACGCAAGAGATTGTCGACAAGGTGGAATTCTATGAATTGAATGCGAAACCCATCATGCCTGAGTTTCCGATTCCTGAAAGTTTTGGTACCATTGAGGAATTCAGGTTAAAATTCTCTGAAGATGAGCTTAAAGAGGAGTTTGGGAAAGATTTCGATCGCATGGGGGGATATGAATCAGTTCTTCGGGTAAAGTTCGAAGCTGATTATCTTCAGTCGCTGGTGAACAAAGGAGCCCTCGAGAGGTACGGAGAGCAGATTGATCCCGAAACGATCGAGCGGATCAACTTCGAGCTTCACGTGATCAAGACCATGGGTTTCCCGGGTTACTTCCTCATCGTTCAGGATTTTATCAATGCTGCCCGCGAAATGGGTGTGATCGTTGGTCCCGGTCGGGGATCTGCCGCAGGTTCCGTGGTGGCCTTCACGACTGGAATTACCAATGTGGACCCAATCAAATATGAACTGCTGTTTGAACGTTTTCTCAATCCCGACCGGATCTCCATGCCCGATATAGACATAGATTTTGACGACGATGGCCGGCAGCTTGTACTCGACTGGGTCAAGGAAAAATATGGCCGCGACAGGGTAGCACACATTTGTACTTTTGGTACGATGGCAGCAAAAATGGCGATCCGCGATGTGGGCAGGGTACTGCGTATTCCCCTGCCGGAGACTGATCGCATTGCAAAGCTGGTGCCCGAGACACCCAAGATTACCCTGAAAGAAGCTTATGCCGCCAATCCGCTTTTGGAGCGTGAGAAAAATTCGCTGAACCCGATGGTGGTTCAAATGCTGAAGTTTGCCGGCACACTCGAAGGTTGTGTCAGGCAGTTTGGCGTTCATGCGTGCGGGGTCATCATTGGGCGGGATCCGCTCGACATGCATATTCCCCTCATGCCTACCAAAGATGAAGATCTGCTCACAACCCAATACGACGGCCACTTTGTGGAGTCGATAGGATTGATGAAGATGGACTTTCTGGGACTAAAAACCCTCTCCATCATCAAGGAGTGTCTCGAAAATATCAAACTTACCAGGAAGATAGATTTGGATATCGATCGTTTGCCCATGGACGATGCCAAAACATTCGAGCTTTTTAGCGCTGCAGAGACGACTGCTATTTTCCAGTTCGAATCTGCTGGAATGAAAAAATGGCTCAAATTGCTGCAATCCAACTGCTTCGAAGATCTGGTTGCCATGAATGCTTTGTACCGTCCCGGTCCGATGGAGTACATTCCATCCTATATCAACAGGAAACACAAACGCGAAGAGGTGGTCTACGATCATCCCATGATGGAGACCTATCTTAAAGACACATACGGGATTACTGTCTATCAGGAGCAGGTGATGCTTCAGGCCCGTGCCTTGGCCAATTTCACCAGGGGTCAGTCTGATTCGCTTCGCAAGGCCATGGGGAAAAAGGACCGGAAGATGATGGACGAGCTCAAAGTAAAGTTCAAGGAAGGGTGTAAACAAAACATACCTTTTGTGGAGGGGTGCAAAGCGATGGGCAGGGCTCCTGATTCACTCTCCGAAAAGATATGGAAAGATTGGGAATCGTTCGCCTCTTACGCTTTCAATAAATCCCACTCCGTCTGTTACGCCTTCATCGCTTACCAGACCGGCTATTTGAAAGCGCACTACCCATCTGAATTCATGGCTGCGGTATTGAGCTGCAACCTCTCGAATTCGGACAAAATCTCGCTGTTCATGGACGAATGCAACCACATGGGCATGAAAGTCCTCGGACCGGACGTGAATGAGTCGAGGGCCTCCTTCTTTGTCAACAAAAATGGCGCGCTCCGTTTCGGATTAACCGCAATTAAGGGGGTCGGAGCAGGGGCAGTAGCCGATATTCTGAAGGAGAGGGACCAGAATGGCGATTACAAAAGCATTTTTGATCTGGTCGAACGGGTAAATCTTCAATCCACCAACAAGAAGAATTTGGAGGGGCTGGCTGCGGCGGGCGCTTTTGATAGCTTTCAGACAATGAACAGGGCCCAGTTTTTTGCCGACACCGGTGATGGCAGCACTTTTATTGAGGCCCTGATCAAATATGGCAACAAGATTCAAAGTGAGAAATCGGGTTCCATGGCCAACCTGTTCGGTGATATCCAACCCATCTCCATCAAACTTCCTGCCATTCCCAATGTGCCGGAATGGCCTACCATCGTAGCGCTGGAAAAGGAGAAAAATCTCATTGGCATCTATCTTTCCGCGCATCCGCTGGATGAGTATAAAATGGAGATCAACAGTTATTGCACGAAGGGGGTTACCTTTTCTGACCTGACCACGGATCTGCTTGCCTTCAAAAACCGGGATCTGATAATGGCCGGAATCGTAACGGAAGCCCAGGAGGGAATCTCCAAGAATGGGAAAAATTTTGCCAGCATGGTTTTAACCGACTACAACGGCTCACTCAAAATTATGCTGTTTGGGAATGACTATGTCTCGTTTAGCAAGTTCTGCAAGAAAGGGCTGTTTTTGTTGGTCCGGGGCCGGGTATCCGAACGTTGGAGCGGAGGGAATGACTTCGAATTCAAACCTTCAAAAATGGAGCTGCTCGAAGAGTTGGCAGCCAAAGCGGACAACCTTATGCTGGAGATTCCGATCGATAAATTGGAGGAAAAAACACTGGAAGAGTTGGAGAATATTTTGACCAATAACATTGGGAAAACCACGCTGCGCTTCAATTTTGTCGATCCGGAAACTGATACGAGTGTTCAGATGTTTTCGAGAACGAAGAGCGTGACGCTCACCCAGCAACTAAAAAGCTATTTGCAAAATCAGACAGAAATTTACTTTAGTATAAATTAATTCCGTAATTTTATACCTTTGTCACCGCGATACAATATTCAATTTTAAAATATATCTCATGACCATTGAAGTTACTGATGCAAATTTTGAGGAGATTGTCCTTCAATCTGACAAACCCGTTTTGGTTGATTTTTGGGCAGAATGGTGCGGTCCTTGCAGGATGATAGGTCCGCTGGTAAGTGAACTTTCCGACGATTACAAAGATCGTGCTGTAATTACAAAAATGGATGTTGACTCCAATCCCGGAACAGCCGCAAGATTTGGAATCAGAAATATCCCTACTATACTCTTCTTTAAAGGTGGCGATATCGCCGACAAACAGGTAGGGGCCGTTCCAAAAACAATCCTCGCCGCCAAAATTGATGCGCTTTTGTAGCAAGAAATCGATTTGACCACAAAATTTAGAAAGGCAGCCCTGAAATTTTCAGGGCTGTTTTTTGTTGCATGGAATAGAAATTTGGGAAATGTGCCAAAATCGGGTAACTTTACTTTACCTTTGGGTATCATTAGCTTTTTACATCCTTATTTATATTGAAATTGATCCTATTTCTGACATTCGAATGCATTATGGTAAGTTTCTGTTCTGCACCTCAAAAGCTTTCTCCATTAATCGGAGTCTGGGGTCCGTCTATCAGCGAAAATGCGAGTTTCCGAATACAAAGAGATTCAATTTATTATCTTGAGCATTTTAAGAGTTATAAATACGCTACAAGAAAAGACTCAATTTACATCCGATATGATGGTTGGACATTTAAAGGAATCTTCTTTTTTAGGAATGATTCATTGATTCTCAGAGCGAATGGGAAAGAAAGTAAGTTTGTTCGCATCAAAAACTAATCAACGGTCAAGATTTTTTCATTCAGTTTCAATGCATGAATTTAAGCCAAGCTCTTTGTGACACCTTTGTGCTTTAGTGCCTTTGTGGCAAGAAAAAAATCGCCACTAAATCACAAAGGTATCACAAAGAAAATTCTGATTTGAAAGAAATTGAACAATCCTTATTGCTTTCTGAACAGTACTGAAGCCGGTATCTCCGCTTTTTTGATTCCTGGCCCTTCCCAGCTCACTTTTAATCCTTTTCCACCGCCGCATTGCATGTACTGTACTTCGATGGAATGGTATCCGGCTTTAAGACCAACACAACCGGGCTCTTCCACCATCGCATGGTTGCCGTCATTTTCGATCAGCTCTTTTCCATCTATATAGAGATGACTTCCATCGTTTGAAGAAAGATGGAAAGTATAAAGGCCATCCTGGGGGACTTTGATATACCCCCTGAACCACAACCCGAAATAGCTGGGCACTCTGGCCATTTGGATGTTGAAATTTTGTGTCACCCCGTTTGAAAGCGGTTTGACCAGTTCGAGGTCCGTGGCCTGGACAAAGAACCGCTCGAAGTAATCGTAGGCCAATCCGGGAAGAAGGTCAGAGATAAGGATGGCATCGTTCAACTCAGCCTTTTTTATTAGAATCTCCACGGGAGTACTAGTCATCAGGTCTGAATGATAGGCCTTCATCTTAAGCAAGGTTGTCTTTTCGATATCGATCGGTGAATGGTACAAATCTGAATTTTTGTTTGGTTCAGCGCCATTCAAGGTATATCGTATTTCGGCGCCATCGGTTTCGCAAGCCAGGGATATCCTTGTGGATTGGAGAAATAACTGATTGCCTGAGGCCAAATATGGCAGTTTGGTTACACCTTCGCCATTCTCGGAATAAGGCCTGTTTTCAGGTTTTTGCGCCCAGTTTTTGTTGGGTGAAGCTCCCATGGTAAAGGTGAGTTCAGCTCCTTTCATCAGATCATCGTGATTAAGGAAGGAGTTGGGATAGTTTTTGCCATTGAAGGTGGCAGATTGAATGTAATAGTTTTCTGGAGAACCATTTTTAGTACGGATGACAATTGATTTTCCATTCTCCAAATGTACGGTGGCTGTCTTGAAAAGGGGAGATCCAATGGCATAGATTTTCTGTCCTGGCGAAACGGGGTAAAACCCGAGTGAGCTCAAGATATACCAGGCCGACATCTGGCCGCAGTCTTCGTTGCCTGCCAATCCATCGTGTTTGTTCCGGTAGAGTTGGGTCAGGATCTTATGGGTCAGGAATTGGGTTTTCCATGCTTCCCCAACATAATCATAGAGGTAGGGAAGATGGTGCCCCGGCTCATTTCCGTGCCAGTACTCCCCGATTTTCAGCGGATCCTTGGACGGCATAAAAAAGAGGGTATCCAGCCAGACGGCGAATTTTTTATCCCCTCCCATCAGCTTCTTTAAGCCATCCACGTCGTGCGGGACAAACATATACTGGTAGGCATTCCCTTCAGAATAGGCAGAATTGATTTTGGGATCGAAAGGTGTTAACCAGCTTCTGTCCATTGCTTTTCCTCGCATAAAACCGCTAGACGCATCATAGACATTCTCGAAATTATGGGCGCGTTGGTGGAAGTTTGCATAATCTTCCTTTGCGCCCATTGCTTTGGCAACCTGTGAGATACACCAGTCGTCGTAACAGTATTCCAATGTCTTGGAGACAGATTCCGCCCGGTGATCACAGGGGAGGAACCCTATTTGTTTGTAGTATTTTAAGCCAAGTTTGTCCATTTCTGCGCTGTGTTTCATTGCGGTGAACGCCTTAATGGTGTCATAACCACGAATACCCTTCAGGTAGGCATCGGCGATAACCGGAATGGAGTGGTAACCAAGCATGTCATCAGTGTAATTCCCGGCGAGTGGCCACATGGGCAATCGGCCTCCATCGTCATAAATTTGCAAAAGGGTACGGATGAAATCCATACTCCTTTTCTGGTCGATGATGGTGAATAGGGGATGAAAGGCCCTAAAAGTATCCCACAGTGAGAATACCGTATAATTTACAAACCCTTTCGCGAGATGAACCTGGTGATCGACTCCGCGGTAGCGGCCATCGACATCCATGAATAGGTTAGGCGAAATGCACAACCGGTACATGGAGGTGTAAAACTGAACCCGGTCGTCCTCCCTGCCACCGGTTACTTCAATACGGCCCAGCTCTTTGTTCCAGGCTTTCCCGGCCTGGATAGCGATTTCATCAAAGTTCCAACCCGGAATTTCGGATTTTAGGTTTTTTCTGGCGCCATCACAACTGACTGCAGAGATGCCCACTTTAACAAGTAGCGCCTCTTTCTCACTAGTAGCGAATGTTGCGACTCCCTTGATATTTTTACCGCGGCTGGAAGTCGCATTTCCCAATAGTGTATCGTTTTTTGCTATTTCAAAAGATTTGAACGGCTTGGAAAACTCCGCCACAAAATAGATATACTGGTCCCATGCCCAACCATGCGAACGTCGGAGACCTTCAATTTCGTGGTCGGAAACCTTGGTAATGATCAGATCCTCTGCCCCTCCGGGGTGAGTCAGATCTATGATCACCCTGGCGCTGTCGCTTTTTGGGAAGGTGTAGCGGTGGAATCCTGCGCGGCTTGTAACCGTCAGTTCAGCTTTCACATTGTAATCTTTCAGCAACACGGAATAGTAACCGGGAACGGCTTTTTCATCTTTGTGGTCGTACGAGGATTGATATCCGGTGCCCTTCACCTCCTCTTTCCCCGATTGTAACCGGATTTTTCCGACATTCGGCATGAACAACACATCGCGGTATTCCGGTTCACCTACGCCGCTCAGGTGTGTGTGGGAGAACCCCAGGATCATTGAATCGGGGTAGTAGTACCCACCACAGGCAAGCGACCCCTCTTTCCGGGTATCCGGGCTTAGTTGGATGCTCCCGAAAGGGTAGCAAGCGCCCGGAAAGGTCTGTCCATCCCGGAAGGTCCCGATAAAAAGATTTACATTTTTGGTATAGTCGGTTGTGCGGGACTCAGCAGACACCTGGAGTCCCAATGAGAAGGGGAGAAGGAGAAGAATTGTTCGTTGTAGTAGTAATTTGTTCATTGTTGAATAATAGTTGATGTCGATTGTTGATTTTTAAAGGAGCAAAATTCGATAATATAAACCTTATTTTTTCAACCGACCTTAGTAGAAAACAATCCTGAAATTGAATCTAACCTTATTATCTTATTCCGTTGTAGCCTCTGTTAATGTTATCTTGTAAAGACTTTTAATAAGGTAATTAAGGATAATTTTCTGCACATGACGTATTTTCTACTAAGGTTAAGTAATTGGGAATGAAATTTATATAATATTCATTGATCCTGTGTTCGATAATTTTAATCTGTAATCTACTGGCGCAGACTCGGCTTTTAGCAAAAGTAGAGTAGTTGTTGCCAGTATTCCGCAGACAACAAGTGAGATTCATTTAGCACCGGTAACTATGCTTTAAGGAAGATCTTTCGGTCATACATGAATTTTAGCAGCAAAAGCGAAAGTCCCAGTGAAACTATGTTTGCCATAAGATAGGCCCATTGCTCTCCTGCCAAAATGGCCAGATCGCCGCCAACCAGCTTCTTGGATTTGATTGTCGCCATGATTTGTTAATAGTTGAAGTGATGTACAAATATAGGAAAAAGTGGAAGACAATAAATGAAACGGTTGTTTGGATCAATGAAGCCACTTAGAGAGCTTTGGCTTTTGCCTCTGCTCGATCTAAGTACTTCATTAAATAGGGATCAAATAATCTCCTAAAGTTGGGTGGTTTGGTAAAGCAGAAAGTAACCTGTAGAAAACGTCAAAATCGACAGGCATACTGACACAATAGTATAAATTGTCCAAAAATGAAAATTTGATATTGAGCCAATGGAGCGGTTGGATGTAGGAAAGGGATATTTCGCTTATTGAACGGCAGCGGCTCAGGAACGAATTTCTGATTTTCCAAAGAGTAGTGGTACGGTAATTTCAACAACTGTTCCGGGATTTTGCATTCCAGGAGATCTTTCCCTGTAGTTAACGCTCGTTTCAACCCCATACTTTTGACTGAGAAGTTCCAGTCTTTTTCGGGTGATGGTCATGCCTAAATGCAAATGCTTATCACTTTGCGAAACATATTTCTCGGCGTTTTGGATGCCGATACCGGAATCTTCAACGATTATTTTGAGTGATTTTTCATCTTTTAGCTGGAATTTGATGCCAATGAAGCCATTCCCTTCAATGTTGGCTATGCCGTGCCAGATTGAGTTTTCGACAAAAGGTTGAATGATCATGGAAGGGATTAAAACATCATCAGACTCAACAGCCTCGTCAATCTCAATAGAATAGGTGAATTTATTACCCATCCGCAATATCTCAAGATCAAGGTAGTTTCTTAAACGATCAACCTCCTCTTCGAGATCGACTGTTGAAGTATCTATGGCATTCAGATTTTGTCTGATCAATCTTGCAAATTGAGAGAGGTAAATGCCAGCTTCATTCGCCTTGTTGTGGAGAAGATAGTTTTGAATTGAGCCCAGGGAGTTAAAAATAAAATGAGGGTTCATCATGGCTTGAAGTGATTTTTGCTCCAGCAATATCATCTGATGTTCCATCTGACGTCTACGCAGTTCCAGGTTTTTTCTCCTCAATACAAGAAGGAAAGCAATTCCGGTGATGAATAATATGACAATAAAATAAAACAATGGATGCTGCCAAATGGTTGCCCTTACCTCAATCCCGAATTTGATGGGTTCACTCCAGGCGGAAGCAGGTTTTCTGGCCCGAAGCATAAATGAATAATTTCCTTTGGGAAGATTTTGCAGGACGACATTACTCCCTTTTACTAAAGTCCAGTCGGAATCTGATCCCTCTAATTTATAAGAATAGATATTGGGGCTGACGGAATA
>Ga0265297_10001353_pt1 | contig 58492 bp, 58 predicted proteins | sample Munlanlwell13791_FD_192502 | JGI IMG/M metagenome (GOLD analysis project Ga0265297, IMG submission 192502) | Leachate microbial communities from a municipal landfill in Southern Ontario, Canada - Leachate well 137-91 | ecosystem: Engineered > Solid waste > Landfill > Unclassified | place... | reverse complement strand
GGATGGCTTTCGGGATAAGTGTGTACGGTAATATGACTCTTATCCAGATGCGCGAGCACCGTTTCAGGCAAGGGGCCGGGAGACTGGCTGTTCATACTCGGCGGCGGCGGCGCTTCGCCTTCGGAGATCAGCATGGTAACGCTGGCACCTTGCGGCTCATAGTCCTGACGGGCGATATTAAGGACTTGCGCACCGATAATTTCAGCGACATCCTTAAGAATTTGGGTCAGTTTGTCGGCGTTATAAGCTTCATCAATATACTCGATATAAGCCTGCTGTTGTTCAGCCGGAGCGTAACAGATGTCATAGATATTGAAACTGAGCGACTTTGTTAAATTGTTAAAGCCGTGTAATTGCAATTTATTCAACGTAGTTAAACCTCGATAACTTCAAAATCATGGGTGATTTCCACTGCCTTGCTTAGCATGATGGAAGCAGAGCAATATTTCTCTGCGGATAATTTTACCGCTCTTTCAACAGCAGATGCTTTTAAATCATGGCCGGTGACAATAAAATGCAGATGAATCTTGCTGAACACGCTAGGGATCGTGTCGACCCGTTCGGCGGTAACCTCAGCCACACAGTGAACCATATCGTTTCTGCCTTTTTGCAAAATCTGCACCACATCAAAAGATGAACAACCGCCGACGCCCAGCAAAAGCATTTCCATCGGACGCACACCCATGTTACGGCCGCCGTGATCGGGAGGGCCATCCATAACTACAGCATGTCCACTGCCGGTTTCGCCGACGAACATCACGCCATCGACCCATTTGACTGTTACTTGCATTTATTTTCCCGGTTAAAAATGACGCATAGAGTAGCATAAAAATACTTATTGCCAGAGTGACAATATTGATTTTTTTGTTAAAATCCTGCATTGTTACCCAGACCCGCCACGGCACTAAGGACAGATGAATTACACCTATGACACTTACCCCCCAAGAATCCCCCTATAAAGCAGCGCTGGAGCATTTTTTACGCTTTTGCCATATAAAGAAATATCCCGCCAAAACGACCATCATTCGGCCTGGCGACATAGGCGACCGCTTATATTTTATCATAAGCGGCTCGGTCAGTGTTTGCGTGGAAGACGCCGACGGCGGACACGAACTGATACTCGCTTATTTGAATAAAAATGAATTTATCGGTGAAATCGGCGTATTTAAAGGGGCCGAACCGCGAAAAGTCAGCGTTAAAACGCGCGGCGAATGCCATTTGGCCGAAATCAGCTACGAACGGCTCCGCCAGATTTTGAGAAAAGATCTGGGGGAACATGGCCCCGACATTCTTTTCATGATAGGCGAGCAATTATCGTCACGACTGTTAAACACCAGCCGTAATTTATGCGATCTGGCGTTCATGGATGTAGAAGGTCGAATTGCCCGGACCTTGCTGGATTTGTGCAAAGGCCCAGAAGCGATAACCCACCCTGATGGCATGCAACTGCATATCTCCAGACAAGAAATCGGCCGCATGGTCAGTTGCTCCAGGGAAATGGCCGGGCGCGTCTTAAAAGAACTGGAAAATAAAAAACTGATTAGTGCGCACGGCAAAACGATCGTGGTGTTTGGCACGCGCTAAAACTATTCTTTTGTATTAACCAATCCCTCAACCAGAATGCGCAGTTTATTTTGGATGATGCGGGTATTTTCAGGCCCCATGCGCAGCATCTGTTTATGTACCGGGTTTGCCGCTTCAAGCTGCCGATCGGCAAATTTATAGTTTATCGAGTGCCTTAGCACTGCAAGCCGCCCGTCAACAACAGGCGCAGCAAGAATGACCGACGCCGCTTTGGTGAAAATATCTTCCAGGCTGTACTCATCCGGGTAACTGAACTCCCTGAATACCTGCAACAATAACGGCCTGAATTTTTTATACACTGCCAGCGTCGCCTGTACATCCAGTTCATTTATTGCCGCCGCCAGCCAGTCATAGCGCTGATAGCTCTTAGTCGATATAAACAGCGAGCCATCCTGTTGCTCGACTGCAAACGGCTGATCCGGCTGAAGAAAGCGCAGATGCTTTTCAAGCCGCAAGCCTTGCGAAAAATCGTTAACAATGACAACGTATTTCCTGACCAACTGATCCGTATTCAGCCGCCCGGCAAGCGCTGGAGAAATGCCTGTCATTTCCTCCCGGAACAGCGCGTCGCTATGGTCAAGGTCGGGCAAAATAAATGCAGTTTCCTGTTGCAGTTCGACAATGTTATCTGAAACGGCTTCTTCCACTGCCACTCCCTCTATCGATTCCTTGATCGACAAAGCACTCATTGCATCCATCTGGTCAAAACCTGAAGGAAGCGCCAAAGTACGGGATTCAGGTTCTGTTACGGCGGCGCTTTGTTGATGCTTAAAATAAAACCAACCGGCGCTCGCCAAAGCGGCCAAAATAATCGTCGCCACAATCACGGCTCTGCCGATTTTTTTACCTTTAGATTGATCGTATCGATTCATGTTTAAAACCTTGGAATGTAGGGCCCAACTCGCTTATATGCGGTTCGTGGCAATCCATTGTATCGGTAATAAAAAAATAGTTGCCGGAACAACGCCTCCGATTTTGATCGGCTGTAACCACCAAACGCAAACCTAATGTTTTTTCAGGCTTGGCTCAACTGATTTTTAGCCTATGAGTTCTACAGAGTTAAGTCTGATCGAGCGGCCTTTGCGGCCAAAAACGCACAAAAGGGGGGAACCGGACGGTTCCCCCCTTTTGTGAATACGGCTTGCCGGTTAAGGTGAGCCGATGAGCATGATGCCCGCTAACTTAGCCCTTGGTCGCTCTTTTACGCTCGTTTTCAGTTAACAACTTCTTGCGCAAGCGTATCGATTTTGGCGTAACTTCAACCAGTTCGTCTTCGGCAATAAATTCCAACGCTTGCTCCAGCGTCATTTTCTGAATTCTCGCCAGCACCAAGTTTTCATCCGAACCCGAAGCGCGCATATTGGTTAGCGCTTTAGGCTTGCAAGGGTTAACGGTTAAATCATTGGAACGTGAATGCAGACCGACCAGCATGCCTTCGTAGACCTCGTCACCATTAACCAATAATAACTCGCCTCGCTCTTGTAACGGATGCAATGAGTAGGTGACGGCTTTGCCGGCAACCATTGAAATCATTACGCCGCGTTGACGGCTGCCCACGTCGCCCGCTTTCATCGGTCCGTAGTGGTCGAATACATGGTACAACAGACCTGAACCTGAAGTAGCGGTCATAAACTCGGTCTGAAAACCGATTAAACCGCGCGACGGCATCATGTATTCCAGACGGATGCGTCCTTTGCCGTCAGGTATCATGTTAGTCAAATCACCTTTGCGTTCGCCCAGTTTTTCCATGATCGCACCTTGGTGGATTTCCTCCACTTCGATGGTGACCATTTCAAAAGGCTCGCACTTTACCCCATCAATTTCTTTGACGATAACTTCAGGACGCGATACGCCCATTTCAAAACCTTCGCGGCGCATATTCTCAATCAAAACCGACAAATGCAGTTCGCCGCGGCCGGATACCTTGAATTTATCAGGATCCGCAGTGTCTTCAACTTTCAACGCAACGTTATGTTGCAGTTCTTTGTCTAAGCGGTCGCGAATTTGGCGCGTGGTGACGAATTTGCCTTCGCGTCCGGCAAACGGCGAGTTATTGACCTGGAACGTCATACTGACCGTCGGCTCATCAACCGACAATGGCGGCATGACTTCTACGGCATCGGGATGGCAGATGGTGTCTGATATTTCCAACTTTTCAATGCCGGCAAAAGCAATAATATCGCCTGCTCGCGCCTCTTGAACTTCAACGCGGTCCAAGCCGTGAAAGCCGTAAACCTGCAGCATGCGGCCTTTACGCTCAACACCTTCCCGATTAACGATAACCAGCGGCGTATTGGGCTTGATAGTGCCGCGTTGAATCCGGCCGATACCGATAACGCCGGTGTAGGTGTTGTAATCCAGGCTGGTCACCTGCATTTTGAAAGGGCCATCGATATCAACAGGTGGCGGGCTTACTTTGGAAACAATCGTCTCGAATAACGGGGTCATGTCGCCGCCGGAGATATTGTGATCCAATCCGGCATAGCCGTTGATTGCAGACGCATAAACGATAGGGAAATCCAGTTGTTCATCGGTTGCGCCCAAGCGGTCGAATAAATCGAAAGTTTGGTCGACAACCCAGTCAGGACGAGCACCCGGACGGTCGATTTTGTTGATAACCACAATCGGCTTCAATCCCAGCGCAAACGCTTTTTGGGTCACAAAACGGGTCTGCGGCATAGGGCCGTCCACCGCATCAACCAGCAACAGTACCGAATCGACCATCGATAACACCCGCTCCACTTCACCGCCAAAGTCGGCGTGTCCCGGGGTGTCGACGATATTGATGTGATAGCCGTTCCAGTCCAGCGCGGTATTCTTGGCCAGAATGGTGATGCCGCGTTCTTTTTCAATATCGTTGGAGTCCATAATGCGCTCAGTCACTTTAGTATGAGCGGCAAACGTGCCGGACTGTTGCAATAATTTATCAACCAGGGTCGTTTTGCCATGGTCGACGTGGGCAATAATTGCAATATTTCTTAATTTTTCGATCACTTTTATGGTCTCTAAGGTTTAAATAAACAAATGTAAGATGCGCGATGCACACCTTTTTAAACATGATGAATGCGTGATGCACTCTAATGGGTTAAATGCGGGGGAAGAAAGGACGGCGCCGCCGTCATGACTGCTGTTTAGATTTTGTTGGACGCACCCTGCTTGGTCCAAATTTGGCTATAAGATTAACTTTGCTCCCAAGGCAGACCCTGAAAGCGCCAGCCGCCAAGATTACCCCGATGCTTATGCTCATCCAGGGCGCCTTCAAAACCGTCAACAATATTAATTAACAACTGATAACCGGCCTCTTCCAATGCTTTTGCCGCATCCAGCGAACGTTGGCCGCTACGGCAAAGCAATAAAACCGGCGTATTGCAATCAGGTGCAACCTTTTTAACTTCGGCAACAAACTGCGGATTGACTTGCCAATCGGGCGCTTCTTTCCAGGGAATGGATATAGCGCCTGGGGGATGCCCGACAAAGGAATGTTCAACTTTCGTTCTTACATCCACTAATACCGCATCTGAATTATTTTGCAACAAATCCCATGCGTGTTGCGGAGCTAAATTTTCTATCATCTTATTAATCTCTACGTGCGTTTTTGGCCGACAAACCTGGCTTCATTGCCAACCCCTGATGCTGCTTTTTCTTGCGTAAAGGCTGATAAAACAGTAATTCCGGTCGCCTATTATCGCATCCCCTAGGCCACGGTCAAGAAATCGACTCACGACGACGCCATCAGGACGGCGCTATAATGGAGCATTTTTCCTGGCAAGCATTGATATTTAGCCCTTGCCTACAAGGATATAGGTAAAAAAAGGAAGCTCCACCTGTTCAAATAAGGCGTTACATTACTGAAAATACCGGGCAACGTCCGCCAAAAACACGCGACTAATCAACACTCTGATTGCGTTCCCCGCGGCTAACCCGGTATTCCAGAAATTCCTGCAAAAAATCCATAAAACCCCTGACCTTTGCCGACAAATACTTTCGATGGGGATATATGGCATGGACATCCAGAGGCGGCGAGGTGTAATTTTCCAGAACAGCTTTCAGTTTGCCCTTTTCAATATCCCTGCCCACGATATAAGTCGGCAACATCACCAAGCCCAAGCCGTTAATTGCGGCGATGCGTATCGGGTCTGCGACATTCGCCTGCATCCGGCCTGAAACCGTTATCCCCGTATAACCGGCTTCGCCTTTGAACAGCCATTTATTCCTCGGCGCGATAGCCCAGTTGACCAGGCAGCTGTGATCCTCCAAATCTTCCGGCGTCTGGGGAACGCCGTATTTCTCAAAATACTCCGGCGAACCGCAAACAACCAACGACGAACTGGCTAATTTCCGTGCAAACATGCTGGTATCATCCAAAGCGCCCAAAGAAATAGCGACATCGATCCCCTCGTCAATCAAATCCCCCGGACTGCTCTGTAAAATCATCTCGACGGTCAAGTCAGGATGTATCTTCAAAAATTCAGCTACGGCCCAAGCGATATGCGTCGCCCCGATCACCGGCGGCGCACTGACTCTTAAAATCCCCCTGGGCTCGGTCTGCAAATGCGTGACAGCGGCCTCCATCTCCTCAACCTCTAGCAACACTTGCTGGCATCGCTCCAAATAGGACGCGCCCACGTCGGTCAGGCTTAAGCTGCGCGTGGTTCGGTTGAATAATCGCGTACCCAGTACACCCTCAAGATGCATGATATGTTTGGTCGCCATGGCTCTTGAAATATCCAGATCGCGCGCGCCGCCGGCAAAACTTCCGGCCTTTGCCACGCGGACGAAAACGTTCATGCTGGTCAATTTATCCATTCACAATCCGCCTGTCTTCTTTCCACAACAAGTCTTCGATTTCACATTGCGGTACAAAACCGGTAACTGCGTCGGCCAAAACAGCCCTAACCCGTTCAAAGTCATCATCTTGTGTTGCCTGCTCCAATACCGCCAACATTTTCTCCAGTTCGGTCCACGGAATCACCTGCTCCTGCGCGCGCATAATTCTTTCGTGCCCGGTTTTTGAAACGTTATCGCCAATCAAAAGTTCTTCATACAGCTTTTCTCCAGGCCTTAAGCCTGTATAGCTAATCTCTATGTCGCCGCCCGGATGCTCTGCATCTTTGATTTCCAATCCGCTCAAATGAATCATTCTCTTGGCTAAATCAACAATACGGATAGGTTCGCCCATATCCAGCACAAACACATCGCCGCCCTGACCCATTGCACCGGCCTGAATGACCAGCTGCGCCGCCTCTGGTATGGTCATAAAATAGCGGATGATTCTCTCGTCGGTCACCGTTACCGGCCCGCCTCTTGCGATCTGTTCCTTAAACAACGGCACCACGGACCCTGAAGATCCCAATACATTGCCGAAGCGCACCATCGTAAAACGGGTGTTTGTATTATTAGCCTGATTAAAGCTGAGCGCCTGCAAAATCAATTCAGCGAAGCGCTTGGTCGCTCCCATCGTATTGGTTGGCCTGACCGCTTTATCCGTTGAAATAAGCACAAAGGTCTCAACCTCCGTCTTTATCGCGGCCGTTGCCGCATGCAAGGTGCCAAATATATTGTTCCAGACCGCTTCGCCCGGATTTCTTTCGACCATCGGCACATGCTTGTAAGCCGCCGCGTGATAGATCGTCCGCACCTTGAAAGTCTTGCATATTTTTTCGCAACGCTTAGCGTTTACCACCGAACCCAATACAGGAATCAGTTTTATTTCTTTATCGTTCTTGGCTTTGGTTAATAAATGCTGCAACTCTTTTTCTATCGCATAAAGCGCAAATTCACTGATTTCAAAAAGAATCAACGACTCCGGCTGCAACAGAATGATTTGCCGGCAAAGCTCGGAACCGATAGAGCCGCCTGCGCCGGTCACCATTACGACCTTGCCTGCGATATTGGCATGCAGCAGCGATTGATCGGGGGCCACAGCGTCGCGTCCCAGAAGGTCGGCAATATCAACCTCCTGTAGCGCATCAACGGTGACCTTGCCTTGGGCAATCTCGGACAAACCCGGCATCGACATCACATGAACCGCAAAAGGCTCCAGCAAGCGAATAATTTCACTTTTACGCGCCCGATTAGCTGAAGGCATAGCCAGCAGAACGTCTGAAACCTGATATTTTTCTATCAAGTACCGCAAAGAACTGAGCGGATAAATCCGGAGACCGTTGACCTTTTGTTTATGCAGCAACTCGTCGTCATCGATGAACGCGACCGGCCTGAATTCACGTCCATAGCCTAATGCGGAAGCCAACTGTACGCCGGCGTTTCCCGCGCCGTAAATCACTACATTTTTTTTGCTGTGATTTTTTGCACCTCGGCCTACACCCAGGTTTAAATAAACCTCACCCAACCACCAACGCGCAAAAAAACGGCTTCCGCCCACCAGCAGCATCATATTCAACCAGTTGAGCGGTAACACCGTCCGGGGGACGCCTTTGATGCCGGACTCGTACAATACAAACGCAAAAAACAACGCATAAAGCGTAGTCGCCTGAATTATGGTCCATAACGCCCTGACCTCTATGTAACGGATAATCGCACGGTACAAGCCCAACTTGACAAAAATCGGTACGGCTATCACCGGGGCCGCAGCAAATAGATACCACTCATCGTCTTTAGGAATGTACAGCTCTCCCCAACGCAAAGAAAAGGCCGCCCAAAGAGCGAACATCGCAAAAAAAACATCGGCGCTAATCAAAATAAATGCCTTCTTCTGACGCGCAAGACCAATGAACCAGTTCGCTAATCGTGACCTCATCAATTATCCCTGTTTTTCTATAGCAATTTTCATTAATAACCGGCTTCATTATCCCCGATTCAACAAGCTCACTCGGCATCCCTGGCTTGAGCCGGCCGATCACCGGCCTTGTAACGATATGCCAACAACAATAACGGCAAATACGCCACCATGAGTCCCACAATACCGTCTAACTTTTCCAATGCAACCAAACCCGCAACAGGCATCAACCAAAAAACATTAATAGCGCCTATTGCCAGGGTGACTGGTTGATGGGCGCCTATGATGCGGGATGCATATTGATAGGCATGGCTATGGTGCGCCTCATAAAACTTCTCGCCCCGCAATACGCGACGACACAAGGTAACGGTTGCATCGACAATAAATACACCCAACAAGATCAGCCACACCCATAATAACCCAGGTTCAATCCTTGCCGCTTGCACCGAAAGCAGCGCCAATATGATACCCAAAAAACCGCTCCCTACATCTCCCATAAAAATACGGGCGGGTGGGAAATTCCAAACAAGAAATCCCAACACCGCTGAAGCCAGAAGAACCGGCAGCATCCAAGCGGTTGAATCGGGCGCAACAAGCCACACCATCAAAGCCCCCCCGCAACAAACCGTAATCGCCTCAATACCGGCAAGGCCATCAATGCCATCCATGAAGTTGTACAAATTGAGCAACCAGACTACATACACGGCCGCAAACGCGTACCCAAACCATCCCAAATCCAGCGAATATCCAAAGGCTGAGACAGGAGGAAAGCCACCCAGCCAATAAAGACCCCAAGCCGCCGCTCCGAAATGTACCAATAAGCGCCAGCGTGCGGCAATATGTCCATGATCATCCAAAAAGCCGGTTACCGCAACAGCGCATCCGGCGCCCCATAAGGCCAAGCATACAGGGTTCGCCAGCAGATCAAATCTATTGAGGAGGGGGAGAGCCGCCAAAAACGCTGTCACAATGGCGACACCGCCGCCGCGAGGCGTTGGTGTCGAGTGCGAACTGCGTTCATTAGGAACATCGATTAAGTTCCTCGCCAACGCGTACCTGCGCAAAAAGCCGGTAAGCCCCCAAGACACGGCACTCGTTAGCAAAAGAAACCACAAAAAAATCATTTGTACCTCTATTTAATAATTGACAACTGTATGGACAGGTGTTTGCTCTTCGGCAACTGCTCCCAATAACATGAATTATTTCCTTGAGCTTACTATGAGTGCCAACAACCTTTCCCGGCAGGAAATTGTCGGAGTGAAAAACTGAATTACTTAGATTGAATGTTTCTGAGATTAAGCAGCTTATGATTTTTGTAAAAAATCTGCGGCGGTTTTTTTCAACGCGTCATCCACTCTCACCGGCGGTCGCCAGCCCAACAGATCGGACGCTTTGCTGATGTCGGCTTGAAGCGAACCACACAACCGCTGCGCCATCTCACGCTTACCCAACAACATGGCGCCTGTCTTTAATAACCAGACAGGTATAGGGAATAGTTTAGCGGGTTTGCCCAATGCGATGCCCAAACGCTGCAACAATTCGGTAATAGATATGTCCTCACCGTCCCCGGCCAAAAACGTCTGGTTGGCAGCGGCAGGATGATCAATGCAGGTTACGATCAAATCAACCAAATTATCCAGCGCCACCAGTGTACGCTTATTATGAATCCCACCCAAAGGTAAAGGGACCCCCGTCTCAAGCCAACGCATCATGCTGCGAAAATTGGCTTTCACCCCCGGTCCGTAGACCAACGGCGGGCGGATGATCACCACTTCCATACCGGTTTCATCAGCCAACTGCCGCAATGCATCTTCCGCTTCAAGCTTGGAAATGCCGTAAGGATCAACAGGTGCAGGCCGATCTTCGGCGGTATAAGGCTGTCCTAATGGCGTAAATTCACCATTGACCTTGATCGAACTGATAAAAATAAAGCGCTGTACGCCGGCGTCGGCTGCCTGCCGGGCAAGATTAAAGGTACCCTCAACATTTACCTTGCGAAACGCACCCTGCGGATCGGCTACGCTAGCTTTCATTACATGCACATGCGCGGCAAGATGAATGACCACTTTTATACCACGTAGCGCATCCGTCCAATCCGTTTCACCGTTTATAGTCCCGATTGACATGGTCTCAATATTTTCGACCTGAAAATTTACAGAGCGCGCCACCGCACGAACAGATTGCCCCTGCCGACGCAACTCAGCACAGAGTGACCTGCCCACAAAACCATTTGCTCCGCTAACAAGCACCGTCTTCGATCTTGAGCTAAATGTGCTATGCAATGTCCCCGTCTCCCTCATTTATTAATCACAACGCTTCGTCAATAGCTGGCCATAAAGCGCTAACATTCCCTCGGAAATTTTGTGGCTGGGAAACAACTCTAGCGCACGCGCACGCGCAGCAGTGCCCATTTCGTGCCTCAGAGACCGATCATCTATCAGCTTCAGCAAAGACTGTGTAAGACCGGCAACATCTCCAGCCGAAAACAACAAGCCTGTTTTTCTGTCTTCCACTGCGTCAGTAACTCCATAAATACACGTAGCCACGGTCGGGACTTCAGTAGCTCCCGCTTCAATAATGACCTGACCAAAGCCTTCGCGATAGCTGGGCAGGCAAAAAATATCCGCGGCGGCCATATAGCGCTCAGGGTTAGTTGTAAAGCTCACTCTGCGCAAGCGATCCCCATATGCACCACAAATTGCTTGCACATAAGCAAAAGAAATATCCTCTTCAGCGCCAACCAATACCAACACTGCATCTGTTCGCTTTGATGCAATCTCGACAAACGCAGCAGCAAGATCGAGTATTCCCTTATCACGATTTAATCGCCCTAAGAACAGGACTATGGTTTGCTCCAAGCTTACGTCTAACTCTCTTCGCACCTTCTCCCGCACTTGAGCATCAGGATGAAACTGATCGGCATCAACGCCGCAGATTGAACCATGCCCAATTACGATGCCGTTGCCTTGAGGCAAAATACCTTCAGAAACCAAAAAATCCCGTTGCGACGGACTATCCATTAAAATCTGATTAGCGAATAGCACTATCAGCCTATCGAACATTTTAAGTGATCCGCGTTTCCATCCTTGTTTTGTCGCCCAAACCTGTCCGGTAAAAATATGCATCCGATTGGGAACCCCGGCCGCCCAAGCAGCCAACATGCTCAACAGTCCTGTTTTAGGCATAATGGAATGCACGAGATCAAATCGTTCACGGCGAAACAAAATCATCAGCTGAATCAAAACCATTAAATCGCGCCAAGGTGATGCTTTGCGCTCAATGGGTAGTAGAATGAGTCGAGCGTTGATGCCATCGAGCAAGTGGGCGTCGGCGTTATTACAGACCACAGTTACATCATACTTTTCCGCAGCCGCTCGAATGTGTCCTCGCAAAAAAGCGTGGACCACCGCAGGGATAGTGGCTACATAACAGATTTTTTTCACGATGCTTTGGGTTCCGTTGCAAGACCGTCAAAAATATTACGCCAGTCAAACAACACTAAGACGTTACTAGGCAAAACCGCTCCAGAAACCGCACTCGCATAGGCATCGCGTTTACTGAGCATTACCGGTTGGTGTTTTACAAAAAATGGAATAGTCGAAAGCTGTTTAATCCGAACACCTTGTATTCTTGCTGGTTCACAACGAATAGATTGCCACGAGTCAGTCGTCATACTTTACTATCCAAAAATATCAAGAGGCGCTGTTAATCAAAAAACGCCATTTTACAATACTCCACCTTCGGAAGTATTTTAAAAACGAAAAACTCGAAACCAGTATAAACATGAAAAATGGAATAAACCCGGCACTAAAAATTTTTTGATAAGTATCCAATATGCCTTGTTGCGCTCTCCACAGGTTGCCCGTTAATCCCCCATCCCCAAACTCTTCTTTGAATGAATAAGCCATTGGACTATTCAAAAACCAGGCTGGTTGACCATTAAATACAAGGGTGAGCCAAAGCAAGTAATCTTCTGCATAGCGCTTTTCAGGGAAAAACCGGAAAGAGACTTCCCGTTTTAACATGACTGAACGTGTAGGAAGGCAATTGGAGAACAGCAATCTACATTCATTGATCCGGCGAGCCAGCAAGCTTTCTGGTAATTCCGGCAATGCAACGCCTTCCGATATTTTGATGCTCGGATGACCCGACAATACGACATCCGGGTGCGCCGCCATCCATTGATATTGAATCGCCATTTTTTCCGGATGCCAGCTGTCGTCCGCATCCAGGAATGCAATATAGGGTTGTGATGACTGCTCCCATCCTGCGTTACGCGCACTACCGGGCCCACCGTTCTTATTGAGTCGCAAGACTTTTATGTTCGTTTCTTGATGCTCCTGCCGAAGCCGATCCAGAACGGCCAGCGTTTCTCCCCCGTCATTGCTGAAGTCATCAATCAATATGATCTCTTCCGGGGGGCGTGTTTGAGCGATCACTGAATCAACCGCACGCTGGATAGTATCCGCACAACGATAACACGGAATAATCACGCTTACAGGCGTATGCACTGAGTCATACCGATCACTCATAGCCGAATCCATTCATTAGGCATCAAATCGCGATCATCATTCCCATTGCAAAACCAGCTTCCGGGCGCGACAACCAATTTCTCTGGGCTAGGATTTAACCACGCACCCCACCAGCTAAACGTGCTATTTGCGATAACATGATGCTTGCATAAGCTCATCAGCTGCATATCTCTGTAACTTTCCGCTTGACGATTATGATCGACATAAATACAAGGAAATTCCACGGTTAAATTTTGCCTTACCCACTCCATATCATCAGAAAAGACATAAAACACCGGTCGTTCAACGCGCTCGGCAATATAACCGATCGCCTTATGATAATAGTCTGACGAGCATACTTCCATGATTTTTCCGGTTTTGGAATCGCTGACATAATCCCCACGACGGACGTGTAAACTGATTGACTGGGTATTTGCAATTTCCAATGCCAGCTCAGAATTTCGCCCAGCCAATGGCTCCCGAAAAGTAAAATCCCGGCGAATAACACTTTCAAATGGTTTGAAGTAACGTTCCGATTGCCAGTAGCCAAACAAATAACAATCATCGTTCAAATTAAAGAAATCGGACCAATAATTAAAATGGGGCTCAACCACAAACTTCTTGCCCCTGAGTCCTGCAAACTGAGGGCGCCGCAGCACTTTCTTGACCAAGCGATTTGCTCTCCACCCTAATAGCTGACGCACAGTCGACACCTCTGCCCTTTCCGCAATCACATTGAACACCCGGCTCAATTCAAAACCATGATGCAAGCGGTAATCCGAAAAATCGCCCAAGTCGAGAAGAAGCTTCTGGCTATTCGCAAGCGAAAGCGCACGTCCGGCAGCATACTGGAACATCTGGTTACCGATGCCCCCAAGAATATGACTAACTACCATATGCACCTTATAAGAATATTACTCATAATCGACCAAAACCATCAGGGCTTTTGAAAATGAAACAGCCCGCAACCATACTCAAAATCGCTCGCGGCCTCCACTGCTCTTTTTTCACTGTATTGGCCGGCATCATCCACATAGGAAAATTCAATTAACTTCATATCTGGAAACAACTTTAATACTGAAATTGGCGAGTGTACCCTATGGGCATTGAAGCAGACTCTTTCGCGCCCAACCGGCAAAGAAATAAACAGGTTGCCACCACGACTCACTATGCGCTGCAATTCACGCGCCGCTTTTGTGCTGCCGTAAGGATCAATCGGGTCGCCATAGCGTCCAAGGCCAATATGTTCAATAACATGAAGACATGATAACGATTCGATAGAATCATCTGGAAACGGCAGGTTCAGAATATTCCCCGCAATAGAAGTTAATCCCGGCAGGGATGCTTTAAGTGGCCGATAATCGACAAAAACCGTTTCGACTTGAGCGCTCAGTACGCTAATGGTGAGAACGCTGGAACCAATATCGACATGCTTAGCAATTTCCGCAGCACCGATACGTCTGGCAAGCCATGCACCCTGATAAAAATAGTGAGCATCGAATGGTGTATGAGTACTCCAATCTCCCAAGCACGGTTGCATATCAAGAACGCGGATTTTTTCCGCGCCCGTTTCCCCTGCATAGCGAAACCAATGGTTGAAAAAACGTGGTAAATAAAGAATGCCAAGCAGTGGACGAGGATATAGAAAAGCCAATAACCAGTGTTTTAGAACTTTTGCGAGCAACTTCATTTTATCGTCTCTGAAAAACATACTTAATACACCAAGCTCCGACTATTCTTACAGCATCAGCAAATCTAAATTTATCGTCCCGCAGAAGGGTTGCCATCAAAGATAAATTCCCCTTTTTGACTGAGTGGAAAAGCCGTTTAAGATTCCTAGCCGTATGCTGCCTTACCAATAAATCACGCAGTTTAATTCTCTCTGCATCATTCATGCACGTTCTTGACCAATAAAATTCTTCGAGCCGGTTCATTAGATCATATGGAAAGTGGCTTGAATCCTGACCAGCATGCACCCGACACTCGTATAGCGGCGTAACTTGATACGCAATAGATCCAATTTCCGCCAAATCACAAAAATATACGGCGTCAAAAACCTTGCCAAATTCTTCTCTGAATTTAACTGAACGGACTGCGTGACTGCGATATATCGCTGGGGAGAGGGGTATACATGAATTTCCTGCATATTTCAAAGCCACATGCCCACTACATGTGTACAACTCAATAGGTTCACCACCGACGGTGGGCACAAGAGTTTCTCCGGTCTTATTACCAGCTTCATCTATAAAATATCCATTACATGAAACAGCCAAAAGACTATCGTTAGCCTCCAATAAGCCGATTTGAGTCTCAAGAAAATTGGAGCACAACCTATCATCATCGTGAAGCAACACAACATATTTGGAGTCGTTGCTAAGCATGGCTCTGCTGAAATTCCAGATAAATGGATGGTTATTCTCGGCCTCAACCCATTGGACCTCACTTCCTATAAACTCTTCTATACTTGCATACACATCCTTATTACTACCATTGTCGTAGATGACAATTTTCTTAGGTTGTTTAGTCTGTGAAAGAACGGAATGCAACGATTCACGCAAATATGCGGGACGGTTGTAGGACATGATGCATACAGTAACGTCTAGCATGTCTTAGCCAACCTAATTACGTTTCTCGCAAAGCCTTCATAGGAGTGAAGCATCCCGGCTTCTGTTCTCAAATAATCCCGCCCCGCTCTAATCATTCTTATGGCATCATGCTCATTCGCTGAGTTCATATAATTATCAACTTGATCGTAAGAATTAAAATTTCGCATATCAACAAATGACTCTACTGGAACAAGTGTTTCAATATCCGGGGCACCTAAATATAATGGGACGGTTCCAGCGACAAAGCAATCAACCATTTTTTCAGTCATATATCCCGGCAATACCATATTCTCAAAGCAAATTGAGAAGCGGTAGCCACTTATTGTTTCCAGCTTGTTTTCGCATCGCCCCAGATACTGGTCTTTGACAGCATCTCTAAGCCTATTGCCCCATACCATCGGCAGCTCATCCAAATCTCCCCAGCCTGCACCGTACAAATCCAGCTCTTTTTTACTTGCAAAGTACTCAATTGCTTCAAAACGTCGATCATGAAGCGATGCGGCTAATGATTTACGATACGCCGGAGAAATAAATTGCCAGCTCGCCGATTTAACTTGCCGTAATACATTGATCAGGCTCAGCCGACCAGGAATAAATAAATTTTTAGCTCTGTATTTATTCGCGGCAACAAGTACCAGCTTTTTCCTATCCTTCCATGAACGAACCTCTTGCATATCATCGAAATAAAAAGAAGGGAATCTAAATTGAAGCCTTGTCTTTTCTCCTATAGCGCCGCCTTGTCCATTTAGAAAACCGAATCCCAAATTAAACTTAAATCTATCGGCAATTTGAACAACGCTGTCGTAAAAAAACGGCGCGTAGAGTGGCGCTTCAAAACAAGTAATTAAGAATGGCATAGCTCCCAAATCGAGCAATTTAGCTGCGTCTGTCGACGTCATGTCCTGTATTACATACACATCTTTCGCATTCCATTTTTTTGAAGCAATATTTGCAAGCGCAACATCACCTGATGCTACATTTATCCCAGATTCTGCAGCCATACGATACAAGCATGTTATCCAGCCAGAACCAGGGAAACGGTAACTCCATTGCTTATCGCGCAATTGATCTTTATTAAATTCTTCGATATCGCTACAGAACGCAAAATGCATAAACCGTTAACCTAAATCAGTTATGAGAGATCACTGCTTCTCTCCGCAACACAGGAAGTAGCATTGAATATTGAAACAACAAAAATAATAAGCCAATAACGCACAACCGTATAAACGCAAATAAATGACTTCCGTCATAGTCCAGTAATTGACTTAAAATTTTTGCCATCACAAATAGCACCGCTCCCATGATTGCACTTTTCACAAATAGCTTCAGAGGCAAGACTACAGACAGGTGATTTTTGGTTATGTAGATAGTTAATAGCAAAGTGACCATCGATGAAAATGCAAGGCCAAATCCAATGCCATGTGAACCATAAACTGGAGTCAGATACCAGATTAATAAGATTGACATCGCTGCTCCCACTAAGTTCGGAAGAAGCAATAGCTTTGTATTCATTCGGGCATGAGCCGCCATGCCAAAAACAGCCGTTGAAATCCTTGCCAGTTCAGCCAATGCGCCCCATACAACAAACTGAGTTGACAGTTTGAAGTCACTCCCCAGTAAGAGCTGGGTTAATTCCGGTGCCGTTGCCATTATAAGAATACTCGTCAATAGTAAGGAAGGTAGAATAGATTGAGAGTACTCGATCCAAGCATGATATTGCTCGTTGATATTATCATTGCTTATTCGCTTATAAAATTTCGGCTGAAAATAAGTTGTAAAAATAGATTCAAATCCAGCAATTAAACCAGCACTTATTCCATAGCCAGCAACAAATAATCCAAGTTCAATCAATCCCAGACGTTCTTCCATCAGGTAACGATAACCTTGACTTTGAATCCATCCTAGCCCAACGGCAATTGCAACTGGCCAAGCGAATCCAAGAAAACTCTGGATGTGTGAATGTGACAACTTTGGGAGTCTGTTACTTTTCGGGTTCGCACGCTGTAATTTTCCAAAGAAGATTCTTTTTCCAATCAGTCCGACAATTAATTGGCCGATCAGTAATCCACTTAGCCAATTTTCAGCGTTTGGCGAAACCTCTCGAACAAGCACAACAGCAAAAACCAAGCTCGTCGCAGTGGTGGCGACTGCCAGAACAGAAAACCAACCTCTGTGACCGAGCAAATTCAATCCTGGAATTACAACTTGGTTAATCGTGCCAAAAATTAGGTTTCCGCAAACCAATAGTAACAGCCAATAAATGTTAATGCTCGGGCTCCAAATGTTAAATCCGGTTAAAGCGAACAATACTAGGGCTGAAAATACATTGACTATTAGAAGATAGCGCCAAAAATACATTAAATAATTTGTCGCTTGCCCTCTCAAATCCCAAGCATGTAATCGGCGATTCATAAACATGCCAACAGGATTGAGTAGCAACAACGCAAAAAAGGCCACTGTCGCTGTAACGATAGAAATCTTACCCATTTCTGCAGGCGACAACAAACTTGTTGCAAGCCGAAGCGTTAGCAACAAGAGCGCGAACTGAGCAATCCGTCCAATCGCAATTAATAGCATTATTTAACTATTACCACACTTAATTCAGGTTGTTTTTCGCTTTAAGAAACGAGGAACAAAAGGTTTAATTTTTTGTTTCATTACATACATGGATATTGGAACTTCTGTAGCAATACAATTCCACAGTGTAACTAGTGGATCGTCCTTTTTTGCATACCAATCATTACACCCTGTTTTTTTAAATCTTATATATGACACAGATTGCATAAATTTTTTTACTTGGGGGTCAAGTCCATGTGAGTTGTCTTCGATAATTACTATCCTAGGAGAGTTTGTGCTGAAAGACATTCCCGCTAGCACGGACATTTCATGGCCCTCTACATCAATTGTTAGAAAATCGATGGTTGTTATGCCTCGTTCGAGCAAAATATCATCCAAACGTGCTGTTTTTACTGTAATTTTTTCCACCTCTTGCTGACTCAAACTTCTGATTCGAGCAAAATGATTCTCATCTTTCTCTATTGTCGAAAGCGTTTCAACTCCAACGGCCACATGAAATTCAACTTCACCTAATTTATCGCTTGCCGCCATCTCAACAACTTCACATGAACGTGCATCCCTAATTTTTTTGCAGAAAGCTGGCATCGGTTCAACAACTAAGCAACGCCATCCCAGTTTCTCGAAAAAGTAGGTATTACTACCAGTTATGCCATCAAACCCGCCGACCTCAACACAAGTCCCCATTTTTTTGTCGAAAATCTCATTGAGAATTTTATCTTCACCAAATTGAGCATAAAATTTTTTAGTTTCCATCGCCATCCTTAATTTGTAATTACACGACCACTTATTCTGCATGTGACCAAAATCATTGATTGAATCACCATAAATCACTCGAACATCAACAAATGTTTATCCTGCTTGATCTAGATTGTTGCAACATCGCTTCCATTTCTTGCACAATCCCCTCTAGGGAAGTCAAGGATGGTATATATCCAAAGTCCGCGGCACGGGTATTCAATGAGTAGTAATGAGGCTTGCTACCCGTTGCATTAACGCCGGCAGTTGCGTCGGTTATTTCATACTGGAGACCAAATTCTTTTTGCATATTTGCTAATAGCTCAGGCTTACTAATTGGTGCTCGACTATAGCAATCGACAACAGCGTTGACGGCCGGTGTAGAAAGAAGCGCGCTGACCAGTTTATAGAAATCCGATGGGTGCAGGAAGTCACGCACGATATAGTCGGATGAAGCCTTCAGCACTATTCCATCGCGAACAGCGCGCAAAATATCCGTGATTAGAAAGCGTGCGGAAATATCCTGTGTGCGACTGAAATAATTGAACACCCGTATATCAATGATAGGTAATTCAGGATGGGCGCGATGCCTGCATTCCGCATGCAGCTTAGCGACGCCATACCATTCCTGCGGGGCCAGATCGTTTATCGCCACAACCGCCGGCGTATTTCGGGCAGCCGGCTCGTTGAAGCTCGATCCATATGCGGCACCACTGCTTAAAAACAAGTAGCGACATGCCGGGTGTGCCCCTAGATAATCCAGCACCAACTCATCAAAACGCAGGGTGATATCAAAGATCGAATTGCCCAAGACCACCGTCTGCGCAGGGTTGCCGACACCAACGAAGTTAATGACGGCATCGAATTCCTGCTTGGCAAACCCGGAAAATTCATCTACCGGATAGCGACCTGAAAGACCTACAGACATTAACCATTTTGCCGCCTCGTCGGGATGGCGCGCAAATAAGTGCAGCTGTTTGTCGTCCGCTGTGGAAAACGAAACGATCAAGTCTCTGGCAATTTGGCTGGTCGCTCCCAGAATGGCAATTCTCATCATGCTGCCGGATTGATTAGACGCTTAGCGGGGGAAACTGTTCATCCAGCTTCGAGCCAAAAGCTAAGCGTGGCCGACATTCCGTCGCGCCATCCATCATAATTTCGATCAGCAGCGGGCTTTTGCGCTCCGCTATCAGATTCAAAGCGCGCTCTGTATCCGCCGCGTTGCCGACACGATGGGCTTCGATCCCGTAGGCTGTTGCAATATCGGTGAAGGAGGGGCTGCTGTAACCTTTCTGAGTCGATTGGTTCCGGCCGTCAAAATACATATCCTGAAAATTCTTGACCATGCCCAACGCTGAATTGTTCATTACGATAATAGCCAGATCCAAGCCCAGTCTATTCAGAGTATCCAGCTCCTGGATATTGATTTGCAGGCTGCCGTCTCCGCTAATCACAACAACTTTGTTCCTGGATTGAACGGCTATCCCCAATGCTGTGGGCAATGCAAATCCCATCGCGCCCATCCCGCCGCTGTAATGAACAGCCTGGTTAGGAGATAAACGCAAGCTTTGCGCCGCCCACATTTGATGATTGCCGACATCACAAACGTAATCGACGGCATGCTTAGCCAAAATGCGATTTAGTTTTTTGACAACCTCACTGGGACTGATTTCCCAGTCCGCATATTCATTAAGCTGAGCCCGGTCGCGTTGTTTTGACAGCTCGGTCAACCAGTTTTTGTCCAGGCTTGAAAATACGCTTGTTTGAAGCGGAAATGCCTTGAAAAAACTGCCCGCCGTTGCACAAATATTCAGGTCGGCCTGAACGCGATTAGCCAATTGCGACGGATCGATGTCTATCTGGACGATATGCGCATGACGAGCAAAGTCTTCCACGTCGGAACCCGTTTGCCGAACATCGAGGCGCGCACCCACTACGATCAGCAAATCACAGTTTTGTACCGCCCAATTGGCCTCGCGATTGCCATAACTGCCGATCATGTTGAAGTAATTGTTGCCCGCGGTCACCCGCTCATGCCCCATCAGTGTAGACACATACGGGACGCCTAGAGCATCTGCCGCCAGCAGCCAATCGCTCATCGAGTCGGCCCAGCGCGCTCCGCCGCCGATACAAATCAACGGCCGCTGCGCATCCTTACAAAGCGCTTCCAAGTTCTTCAGATCATTCAAACCTATTTCCGGCCCGGTGTTGATGTCCAGCGGAACATTCAGCCATTTTTCAACCAATGCATCAGGAATCCCGGCTCGTTGGACATCGTTGGGAATATCCAGCAACACCGGGCCTTGACGTCCACTCAGTGATATCGATAACGCTTTATGCAATTCCGACAGCAAATCTTCGGGGTCATCGACTCGCACTGCATATTTTGTCAATGACCGTACCACTTCAACAATATCCAGCTCCTGAAATCCTTGCTGCCTGATGGCCTGTTCACCTTTGAGTTCACGGGTGTTGACTTGCCCCGTGATGAATAAGCAGGGTACGGAATCGAACCAGCAACTCCCGATACCGGTTACCAGATTGGTTGCACCCGGACCGCTGGTTCCCATCGCCAGTGCGATGGTTTTCCCTTTGGTATATCTTGCCACGCCTTCCGCTGCGAACGCAGCAGATTGCTCATGGTGCATCGAAACGATGTTGAATTGCCCCGATTCGGCGAAGCTGTCTAAGAGATGGGTGATCATGCCGCCCACGAGTTCGAAACAGGTCTGAACTCGATGGTTTATCAGAAATTTGGCGACTGCGTCAGAGGCTTTCAATGCAAATCCTATGTTCTCGTGATTTTATGAGTTCACGCCAAGAAACGCTTCGATTTTCTCGACCACGAACGCCAGCTTCTGTTCATTCAGGCCGGGGTAAACACCTATCCAGAAGGTATTGTTCATGATCTCATCGGTGCGGGTAAGTTCGCCGCTGACACGATAGGTTCTATCTTTGAAATAAGGCTGGCGCGTGAGGTTACCGGCAAACAAGAGACGTGTGCCTATTTTGTATTGATCCAGATATTTCAGCAGCTCGACCCGCTCAATGCCCGCCGATTCCCTGATGGTAATGGGAAAGCCAAACCAGGATGGTTCGCTATCCGCAGTAGCCTCGGGAAGAATCAGCAGCGCTTCGCAGGATTTCAGCCGTTCTTTAAGGAAGGCGAAATTGCGTTTGCGTGCGGCTATAAATTCCGGCAAGCGGTCCATTTGCGCCAACGCGCAAGCGGCCTGCATGTCGGAAATGTTGAGGTTATAGCCCAAATGCGAGTAGGTGTATTTATGATCGTAGCCTTGGGGCAAGGTTCCGAGTTGCCAGCCAAAACGTTTGCGGCAGGTGTCGTCGCAACCGGGTGCGCAGTAACAATCGCGCCCCCAATCGCGGAAGGATTCGATGATTTTTTTCAGCTTGCGGTCTTTGGTAAAAACGATGCCGCCTTCGCCCATGGTGATGTGATGAGCAGGATAAAAACTGCAGGTGGCGATATGGCCGAAAGAGCCGACATGCCGGCCTTTATAGAGCGATCCCAGCGCATCGCAGCAATCTTCAATGACCCACAGGTCGTATTTTTGCGCGACAGCCATCACGGCATCCAGATCGAACGGATTGCCCAAGGTGTGGGCGATCATGATCGCGCGGGTGCGTTCGGTCACCGCCGCTTCGATTTTTTGCGGGTCGATGTTGTAGGTCGGAATATCGACATCGACAAACACCGGCACCATGCCGTTCTGCAAAATGGGATTAACGGTGGTAGGAAAACCTGCCGCTACGGTAATGACTTCATCGCCCGGCTTTAACGCGCGCTCACCCAGTTTGTAAGAAGTCAGCGCGGTAAACGCGAGCAGGTTGGCCGCAGAACCCGATGTAGTCGTCAGCGCGTAAGGCACGCAGACAAACTCGGCAAAGCGCTGTTCAAAGGCCTTATTGAAACGTCCGGTGGTCAGCCAGCCATCCAGGGAGGCATCGACCATGTTTTTCAATTCGCTGGCGCCAAGCACTTTACCGGATGGAGGGATGACGCTGGCGCCGGCTTCAAATGCCTGCTCCGCGAAATGCAACTCACTGTAACGCTCAACCAGATCGAATATCTGTTGTTTCAACTCTGCCTTGCCCACTTCAAATTCCCGCTTAATTGTTTAAATCATTGTCATATGCCCGGATCTGACGCAAGGTCAGCTCATGCATGTCTTGCCCGTCCCGATATGCCCGATGCCACTCAACAATCGCAGCCAATGCGTGTTCGAGACGCCATCTTGGGTGCCAATCCAGCTGTGCTTTCGCCTTGGAACAATCCAGTTTCAGATAATGCGCCTCGTGCGGATGATCGCCCTGATCCAGCAACCAGCTCGCGCCATCGCCCCAAGATTTAGTCAGGCTATCCACTATCCATTGCACGGGCTTGGCATCTTCATCGGCCGGACCGAAGTTCCAGCCCTCTGCATAGGCGGCGCCTTCTTGATAAAGCTTTTGCGCCAGCAATAAATAACCGGATAACGGCTCCAGCACATGTTGCCAAGGACGGATGGCATGTGGATTGCGAATATTCACCGGCTTGCCTTGAGTGATGGCGCGCATAATGTCGGGAATAAGCCGGTCTTCCGCCCAATCGCCGCCGCCGATCACATTGCCCGCTCTGGCCGAGGCTAATGCCACGCGATGATCTGTAAAATTACCGGGATTGAAATAGGAGCTTCGATAAGCGGATGCCACCAGCTCAGCACAGCCCTTGCTGTTACTGTATGGGTCGTAGCCGCCCATCGGTTCGTTTTCCCGATAACCCCATACCCATTCACGGTTCTCGTAACATTTGTCGCTGGTAATGTTGACGATTGCCCGCACACTGCTCGTCAGTCTTGCGGCTTCCAACAAATGCACGGTACCCATTACGTTAGTGGAGTAAGTTTCTATCGGGTTAGCGTAGGAATAGCGCACCAAAGACTGAGCCGCCAGATGTATGACAATCTCGGGTTGATATTCTTCAAACACGGCTGAAAGCGCCGCAAAATCGCGTATATCGGACTCGATGCTAACCATGCCTTCGGCAACATTGGCGGCATCAAATAAACTGGGATGTGTGGGCGCTGCCAGTGCGTAGCCGATTACTCTTGCACCCATAGCTTGCAACCACAAAGAAAGCCAGCTTCCTTTGAAACCGGTATGGCCGGTTAGCAGTACGACTCTATTGGCCCAGAATGATGGACTTACCATATTTTCCACGGCGCCTTTCCGCCGGCCCATAACGCTTCAAGATAGTTTTTATCGCGCAAGGTATCCATAGGCTGCCAAAAACCGGAATGGAAATGAGCAGCCATTTGTCCGTCTCTGGCAAGTTGCTCCATAGGTTCGTTCTCCCAAACCGTATGATCGTCTTTAATGTAACCGAGCACTTCTGGCGAAAGTACAAAGAACCCGCCGTTAACCCAATTACCATCTCCCTGCGGTTTTTCCTGAAAACCGATTACACTGCTCCCGTTCAAATTAAGCGCGCCAAATCGTCCCGGCGGCTGCATTGCTGTCAAGGTAGCCAGTTTGCCATGCTGTTTATGGAATTCAATCAGCGCAGTGATATTCACATCACCAATGCCATCGCCATACGTGCAGCAAAAATCTTCGTTGCCTATGTAATCGGCAACACGCTTAATGCGGCCGCCGGTCATGGTTTCTTCGCCGGTATCGACCAATGTTACGCGCCATGGTTCAGCGTTGCGCTGATGTACTTCCATCTGGTTACTTCGCATGTCAAATGTCACATCGGACATGTGCAAAAAGTAATTGGCAAAATACTCCTTAATCACATAGCCTTTATAACCGCAACAAATGACAAAGTCATGTATACCGTGGGCTGAATAGGTTTTCATGATGTGCCAGAGTACGGGTTTGCCGCCAACATCAACCATAGGCTTAGGCCGGATTGATGTCTCTTCACTAATCCGTGTGCCTAAACCGCCGGCAAGAATAATTGCTTTCATGCCTGATTGCCTCCGAATGCTTTGTAAGTCAGCTTAATTTCGTCTTTCAAGCTGGTGCTTGCCGCCCATTCCCGTTCACTAATTCTGGAGACATCCAATAACTTGCGCATAAACAACGATGAGCGCCGTTTGGCGTCATGCACTACATAGTCACTTTGGAGCGGGAATTCAGCCAGATAATCACCATCCTGCTCGGCAACTCCGGCAATTAATGCTGTTTTATTCATTCAGCTATGTTCGGCCATAAGTATCATCGAAACGCACGATATCGTCTTCCCCCTCATACTCGCCGCATTGCACCTCGATAATTTGCAACGGAAGAGTACCGGTGTTTTCCAACCGATGCCGGTGCGTCTTGGGAATATAGGTTGATTGGTTAGGCTCCAGTTGGATTTCCTGCTCGCCGTTGGTGATTTTGGCTGTACCGGACACGACAACCCAGTGTTCGGAGCGGTGATTGTGCATTTGCATCGAAAGTTTGGCGCCGGGATTGACCACAATACACTTGATCTTGAAACGTGGACCTTCTTCCAAAACCGTGTAGGTTCCCCATGGACGATGTACCGTCAAATGCGTTTCCGTCAGATGGGGGTGCGTTTTCTGAACTTGTACAACCAACTGCTTAATGTCTTCGGTGCGGCTGCGATCGCAAATCAACGTCGCATCAGCCGTTTGAATCACCGCAATATTGCTTACGCCTATCGTTGCCAGTAGGCTGTTCGAACTCCATAGCAAGCTGTCTTGCGTATCCAGCGACAGTACGTCGCCGTGGGAAACATTTCCTGCTTCATCCTTGCCGCGATGCTGATAGATAGACTCCCAACTGCCGAGATCGCTCCAGTTCATCGCGACAGGCACTACCGCGACTTTTTTTGCCTTTTCCGCCAGACCGTAATCGATGGACAGATTCGGCAGCTCTTCATAAGACGCTTCGACGTCCGCCGTCCCACGCATTGAGGTTATTGCCCGGTGAATTTCCGGCTGATGCTGTTCCAGCATTTGCATAAAATCGCCTGCACGAAATACAAACATGCCGCTATTCCACAAATAGCCGTTGTCAACAAAGCGCTTTGCATTTTCAAGATCCGGCTTTTCAACAAATCGGGATACGCTCAAAACCGGGTTGACTGCATCAAGCCCCAGGGACTCGCCGGGCTGGATATAACCGTAGCCGGTTGCAGGCTCATGCGGCGTGATGCCCAGCAATACCAGATAACCCGCCGCCGCAGCCAGTTCAGCTGAGCGCCAAGCTGACAGGAAGTTTTGTTCGTTGCCGATTGCATGATCGGAAGGGAAAACACCGATCATCGCTTTCCGGTCCTGCTTAAAAATCTCCCAGACCGCCCACGCAATCGCGGGCAGGGTATTCCGGGCGCAGGGCTCGGCCAATACTGCGGCAGGAAGCCGTGCATCAACTTCCGCCAATTGGCCTTTTACCTCAAACTTGTGATCCTGATGGGTAACCGTTAACAAACGCCCGGCATCGACATGCTTGAGCAAACGGCGTGCTGTTTGTTGCAGCAATGTTTGCTCTCCGTCGAGCGGAAGCAATTGTTTGGGACGTAATGTGCGCGAAAGCGGCCAAAGTCGACTGCCGCTGCCGCCGGCAAGAATAATTGCATGACTATTGCCCATGATGTCCTCAGACATAAGAAAGCAACAGGAACAACTTCGACTGAGCAATTTGAATGACTAAAATATCTCTCACACCGTTCCCTTAAAAAATGGGCGTAATTCCGTCCTAATCACGCCTTGTTAATGTATCAATTGTTTCATAGCCAGGCCGATTTAGCCAGACCTTAACATTACTCCAGACAACCTGAATCTGTACTGATGGCAGGCAAATTTATCCACACATTACTTGCATGAATGCAACGAATACAATCGCAAGGATCGGAGAGGCGGAACCCATATTAATTTAAACTCCACCCGCTTTACTCCAGCGAAAGAATAAACTCCCACTGGTCTTTACCGACCGGCATTATGGATAATCGGTTGCCGCGCCTTACCAGCGCGAAGTCCGCCAACTCTTCCTTATCTTTTAATTCTTTAAGGGTAATGGTGCGGGACAATGTCCTGAGGTATTTAACATCAACCATGATCCAGCGGGGATGCTCGGGATCGCTTTTGGGATCGAAATGCTTGTCATCGGGATCGAACGCGGAAAAATCCGGGTAGCCTTCCTTAACAACTTCCATAATGCCGACTATGCCCGGCACGTCGCAATTGGAATGATAGAAGAAAACCTGATCGCCCAGCTTCATGTCGTCCCGCATCATGTTTCTGGCCTGGTAATTACGCACGCCATCCCAATGTTCGGTCCGGTCGGGTTTGTTGTACAGATCGTTAATCCCGAACGTATCGGGTTCGGATTTCATTAGCCAGTAATTCATCGGGATTTTGTTTTAGTGAGGATGTTATGGTGCATCTCCCGCCTGCGCCGTAATGTGCTTTCGTCCTTGAACCGGAGGTTCAAGTGGGGACGTGGCCGGTAAATCAGGCTTCCCGTATGGAACGGGCATGCACACCAGTACTGGTATCCGCCCCCGGGGTAAAAACAGGTTCAGGAAACACCCAGCACACTCTCGAACGCCGCAGGAAATGCAGGAAAGTATTTTAGCGTGTTTAATGATTTTCTAAAACGTTTTCTATTTTGTGAGTCATTTTTGCCAGGCATTCGCTCAATGTTTGATTGAGCTGGGCATTTTGACTTTTCATCAGCTGCAACTCATGCGCCAAGTTAAGCGCCGCCATCACCGCAATCCTGTCGGCGCCGGCCACTTTACCGGAATCGCGCATTTGCCGCATTTGAACGTCGAGCCGCTGGGCCGACTGAATCAGGTCGCTTTGTTCGTCAGGCGCACAGGCAATTTTGTATTCTTTGCCCATAATCATCAGGGATACAGGCTGGGGCTTCTTGTTCACGATCCGTTCTCCATTGCTTTCAGGCGGGTAATCATGGCTTCAACCCGGGTTCTGGCCAGAGTGGTTTTTTCCAACAGCTTGGCTTTTTCCCTGACTAATGAATCCTGCTTGGTTTTCAGCGAACTGTTTTCGTTTTTTACGCTGGCGTATTGCTGAATCAGCTGATCCAGCTTGTCCTCAAGGTCTTTTAACTCTAAAGAATGATTTGATTGTGTCATGGTGGCAACTAGGTTATTGCAATGTAGTTAAGCAAAATATTGCCTATCTACCGGACGATTCAGGATTAACAAATATTATCCAAGTTTATGATCAATGGTAGCATAAGTGATATTTTTAGTCCGCGATAGTGAAATTATTATGTGGAATTTATGACTTATCAAACAATTAGTGAAATAGTAATGCAAGGCGACGCCGAACTTACCGCCGCGCAAGCTCACGGCATGGCGGCGGGCATGTTGTGCGTTAATGAACAGGCTCAGAGCGCCGCGTGGCTAACCGAGCTGTTTCGGCATGGGACACCGGTTTCCGATCAAAACAAAGAGGTGCTGACGCATTTGTTCGAGGAAACGCGTAGCTTATTGGTCAGCGATGACTTCGAATTCGACCTGTTGTTGCCGGACGATGAGACCTTGTTGAGCGAACAGGTCGAGGCGCTAACCCACTGGTGCCAGGGCTTCCTATTGGGCGTGGGATTTACTCAGGCCGCTTCCGACTGGTCCAGGGAAACGATTGAAATACTGAAGGATATTGTCGAGTTCACCAAGCTGGATACGGAGGCTGAAGGCGAGGAAGATGAAAGCGATTTTATGGAAATTACCGAATACATCAGATCGGCCGTTTTATTGCTGCGTAGCGAATTGAATAAAGAAGACGCAAGGCAAAAAACAAAAGGCGAAAAAACCGCTTGAACTTTTAACCTTTTGCCTTTCGCCCTTAACCTTTACCTGATCTAAACATGAAACAAAGCGAATTTAAAAAACGCCGCAAACAATTAATGCAGCACATCGGCATCGGCAATATTGCGCTTATCGGCAGCGCCGCAGTCCGAACCCGCAACCGGGACGTGGATTACCCGTTCCGGCAGGATAGCGATTTTTATTATTTGACCGGCTTTAATGAGCCGGATTCGCTGGCGGTTTTTATCCCCGGCCGCAAGCAGGGCGAATACATTTTATTTTGCCGCGAATTCGACGAAAAAAAGGCCTTATGGGAAGGCGCGCATGCGGGCCTTGAAGGCGCCACCGCACATTACAAGGCTGACGACTCTTTTCCGATTGACGATCTGGACGACATTTTGCCGGGCATGCTGGAAGACAAGGCCAAGGTTTATTATCCGATAGGGCGGGACTCCGATCTCGACCACAATTTATTGCTCTGGATAAACCATATCCGCAGCCAATCCAGAACCGGCGTTACCGCGCCGGGCGAATTGGTTTCTCTGGAGCATATCCTGCACGAAATGCGCCTGTTCAAGAGCCCCGAAGAACTCAAACTGATGCGCCGCGCCGCCGAGGTGTCCGCCAACGCCCACGTCAAAGCCATGCAGAAATGCAAGCCCGGACTGTATGAGTATCAGATAGAAGCGGAGCTTATCTATAACTTTATCCAGGACGGCTTGCGTGCGGTGGCTTACCCATCGATAGTGGCCGGCGGCAAGAACGCCTGCGTACTCCACTATACCGAGAATGCCGACAAGTTAAAAAGCGGCGACCTACTGCTGATCGATGCCGGCGCGGAATGCGACCATTACGCCGCCGATATTACCCGCACTTTTCCGGTTTCAGGGCGTTTCAGCGAGCCCCAACGACAGCTTTATCAACTGGTGCTGGATGCCCAGACGGCGGCGCTTGCACAGATCAAGCCCGGACTGCCGTGGCATCTGGCGCACGATGCGTCGGTTGAGGTGCTGACCAAAGGCCTGGTATCGTTGGGCTTGCTCAAAGGCAAAATCTCAAAACTGATCAAGGATGAAAAATACAAACAGTTTTACATGCACCGGATCGGCCACTGGTTGGGCATGGACGTGCATGATGTCGGCGACTACAAACTGGACAAGGAATGGCGCCTGCTGGAACCCGGCATGGTGTTGACCGTCGAACCGGGCCTGTACATCCCGGCGGATTGCATGACCGTTGACGAGCAATGGCGCGGCATAGGCATCCGTATCGAAGACGATGTGCTGGTCACCGCAGAGGGACACGAGATTTTGACCGGCGGCGTGCCCAAAACCATTGCGGAAATTGAAAGCTTAATGCAGGCGACCTGATGCGACATGATTACGACTTAGTGATTGTCGGCGGCGGCTTGGCGGGTAACTGCCTGGCGCTGGCGTTAAAAGACACCGGGCTGAAGATTGCAATAGTTGAAGCAAACACCCGCGAACAACACCATGATTCTCCGGCCGGTGACCGGGCCTTGGCTTTGGCCGCCGGCACCGTGAAAATGCTTGAGGCGCTGGGCATCTGGCAAGGCGTCAGCGAGGCCGCCACGGCGATCAAAAACATCCATATTTCCGATCAAGGCCATTTCGGTAAAACCCGGCTTTCCGCGCAAAAAGAAAATGTGCAGGCGCTGGGCTATGTGATTACCGCGCGGGATATTGAAACGCATGTCGCCAAGCGGGTAGCCGAGGCCGACATGGAACTGATTTGCCCCGCCCGTCTGGTCGGCTCGATGGCAGGTAGTGATGCCGTCAACATCAGCCTGAAACGCGGCGAGGAGCCGTTAAATATATCGGCCAAACTGCTGGTCGGCGCGGACGGCGGCAACTCCTCGGTGCGCAAGCTGCTGGAAATAGCCCAGCACAGCACCGAGTACGGACAGACCGCGCTGGTGACCACGGTAAAATCATCGATACCCCATAACAATACCGCATTCGAGCGTTTTACCGCTTCCGGGCCGCTGGCCTTGCTGCCGGTTGATACAGCTCATTGCGCCGTGGTCTGGACGCGCAGCAGCGAAGATGCCGAAGCGCTGATGTCCGGCAGCGAGGCGGATTTTTTGGCCGAGCTGCAACAGTGTTTCGGCTATAGATTGGGCCGGCTTAGTTTGGCGGCTCCTCGGCGCGCGTTCCCGTTGTCGCTGATACGCGCCGAAAAAATGATCGCCGATAGAACCGTGATTATCGGCAATGCAGTACATCAGTTGCATCCGGTTGCGGGGCAGGGGTTTAACCTAGGTTTACGCGATGTTGTGCAGCTGGCCGAAATGATCATCACCCGGCATGAAGCCGGTCAGGATATAGGCGCCGCCGATTTCTTAACAGCTTATGCCGAATCCCGGCAGAAAGATCATGACCGGACCATCAACTTTACCGATACCGTAGTGCGGATTTTTTCCAACGATTGGCTGGCATTGGCTGCCGCACGGAATATCGGCCTGGCGGTGCTGGATCATATTCCCGCCGCAAAAGCATTGCTGACGCGCCACGCGATGGGTTTGGCCGGGCGCTTGCCCCGCCTGGGCAGCAGGAGATAGAACAATGACCGAGCGTTATGAAGTCATCGTCTGCGGCGGCGGCATGGTCGGTGCGGCAACCGCTTGCGCGTTGGCGCAAGGCGGCGTCAAGGTTGCGTTGCTTGAGCGGTACAACCCGGTAAGACAGTGGCCGCCGGAGCCTATCGATATTCGCGTCTCCGCGCTGACTAAAGCCTCCCAAAATATTCTGGAAACGGTCGGCGCTTGGCCGGGCATGGCGCGGCGCGGCGTTTGCGCTTACCGGGACATGCGGGTATGGGATGCCGCCGCCGACGGCGAATTGCATTTCGATTGCGCCGACACCGAATTTAATGAACTGGGCCATTTGGTCGAAAACCGGGTCACCGTCGCCGCCCTTTGGGATGTGCTGGACACCTTGCCCTCGGCCACCTGCATAACGCCGGCAAAAGTCGTCGATATGCAGCTAAACGACAGCGGCAGGCAGTTGCGGCTGGAAGACGGCCGCATCCTGGAGGCCGATCTGGTGATTGCCGCCGACGGCCGGGATTCCGCATTAAGAACGATGGCGGGCATTGAAATCACCGGCTGGGACTATCATCAGGACGGCCTGGTCGCTACGGTCAGCACCGAAAAGAGTCATCAGTTCACCGCATGGCAACGATTTCTCGACGAAGGGCCATTGGCTTTTTTGCCGCTGAAAAACGGGCAGTGTTCGATTGTCTGGACCTTGAGCTCGGAAACGGCAAAAAACCATCTGGCGCTTGCCGATCAAGATTTCCTGAAAGCCCTGGAACAAGCCTCAGGCGGCATTCTCGGCAAGATGCTGGACGTCGGCCCGCGCGCCGCATTTCCGTTGCGCTTTCAATACGCAAACCGCTATATCGATCAGCGTTTCGCTCTGTGCGGCGATGCCGCCCATGCGATGCACCCCTTGGCCGGACAAGGCGTCAACGCCGGGCTGTTGGATGCCGCAGCCATTGCGGAACTGGTCATCCAAACCAAACGGGAAAAAAGGCCGTTATCCGGTTCGCGCTTCTTGCGCCGTTACGAGCGCTGGCGTAAAGGCGATAACCTGATGATGATGGCGAGCATGGATGTGCTGAACAAGGCTTACGGCATGAACGCAGAGCCCTTGATCCGCTTACGCTCGGCGGGCATGAACCTGATTAATCACTCGGCGGTGGTCAAAGCTTATTTCAACAATTACGCAATGGGTTTACGCGATGACCTGCCCTCGCTGGCGAAAGGCCGGATATGCTGGTAACCGCCACATGCCAGCGCTAAGTACCGGCCAGGTTTACGGTTTTTCGCATTAGAATTTTGCCTGCACACCGGCTTCTGGTATATTCCGGCTCTAGCGATACGGTTTACCTGCATGACAGCAGGGCATAGAGTAGTAATGTAAAGTCATAATTGACTTCAAAGGACTGAGGGGGCAAAGGGTAGGCACAAGACCCGTCCCTGCTAACCGGCGGCGCTTAATTTCAGAGCAGTGATGAAAAATTAACTTAAAGAGGTGGAGAGCCATTATGACTGAAGGATTGTTTATATTAACTACTATTTTTGTCGCCTATATTGTCTATACAATCATCGGCGAACAAAAAGCAACTGCTAAGTCCCATTCGCCGGCAGCAAAACCTGAAACACCCGCAGCCGCTACGGAACAAGCCAAACCACAGGCGGCGGTCTCAACCGAAAAACCCGCTTCAGCTAAACCTGCTGCGCCTAAAGCTGCGGTAACCAAAACAGAACAGCCTAAAACCGCTGCGAGCAAAGCGGCTGCACCTAAGGCTGCGGCAACCAAAGCGGAGCCGCCTAAGGCGGCGGCTAAACCGGCAACAACCAAGACAGCTCCGGCCAAACCGGTCGCCGCTAAAAAAGCCCCAGCTGTCGCAGTAAAAAGCGCCGGATTAAAAGATCCGAAAACAGGGGAAGCTACCACGGCATACAGCAATTACCGCTTCACCAAACGCTGGATAAAAGACGCATTGGTTGAAGAAGGCTTGCTGGAAAAAGTCTATGCCGGCAAGGAACTGGATGCAGAGGCTGAAGCGAAAATAAAAGAGGCGATAGGAAAGCTGGAAGCCATGGACAAGTATAAGGCCTAGGCGCAAATTTCAAGTTTCAAAAATAATGAAGGGGAGGCCGGATTAGTCTCCCCTTTTTTAATGAGTCTCACCTAGGGAAGCGCTGATTAAATCCTTCGACAGGCTCAGGATGAACGGTAAGTTATTGATTCCGTTCGTGGTGAGCTTGTCGAACCATGAATGGAATCAACTTGTTCTGCGCTTCGCTTAAAACGGATCAGTTTGAATCGTTTCCGAATACTCCACTCAACACACACGCATAACGCTCGGGCCGGATAAAGAACGTCGAGCGGTCGCAGCATGCTCCGCTGGAAAAGTAGGAGGTGCATTCCAAAACCAACAGCGCCTCCGGCGAATGGGCTGTGTCTGCGCGCGTCGAAGCACCCTTTATTAGCCCCGCGCATACTTTCGTCACCGTCGACCCTGCCAAGCCCGGCACCTGGCCGGTGGACGAACTCTATGCCGCCTATGCCAATGACCCGCAGGGCCACCTGATGACGCCCCATGTCGGAGGCCGCCGCTGCAACCTCGACTGGCATCATCTCGAGCTCGAGCGCCTGCTCGAAGTCAGTTCTGCTTGGGGGCTGTTCCACTGGGTCTACGCAGAAGCCTTGCAGCGCGGTTACCGGGTCGGCGCAGCGGCCAACAGCGACGAACATCAAGGCCATTGCGGCGACGGAGTCCCGGCCACGGCGGTATTCGGCTCGCGCGGCGAACTGACCGGCGTACTCGCCGAACGCTTCGATCGTGCCGGTGTCGGCCGAGCCTTACGCGCCCGGCACACTTTTGCAACCACCGGTGAACGGACCTTTGCCAGCCTTAGCCAAGGGACTCATTTGATGGGCGATGTGTTCACCGCTGAACCGGGACTGCCGCTGGAATACCGGCTACTGGGCGATGCCGGCTGGGAACAGGTCGAACTCTACGACGGCGAGCAACTGATCTGGTCACGCGACTTGCACCAGGAGCTCGGCTTTGCCGAAGGCAGGGTTCGCCTGCGCCTGGGCGGTGCGCGGATCAAGGATCGCTACCGCGGCGCTTATTGGACCGGTGAGATACGGATCACCGGAGCGGTCATCCAAGGTTTTCGTACTTTGGGGCTCGACCATCCTGAGCAGACCGTCTGGCGCCGGAATGCGACTACATTGACTTTCCGTACCGACACCAACGGCGACAGCGACAGCCTGGAAATCGATCTATCGAACCTGGCGGGAGCAGAAATTCAGGTACGCACTCGCATCAACAGTTATATCAAGGTTGGCGACCCGCGCGAACCGCAGCCTTATGTGCATGCACCCGAGGTAACTTTCGACCTGTCTGGTGATGCGTTGCTTGCTCAATCCCATTTTGTAAAGGAATTGCCTGGCGCTGAGCTGAAAATCTCCCTGGAGCGGCTCACCGGTAGCGACTTGCCACGCGAGTTGGCAGGACAGATTGACCTTGCGCTGCTCGGCTTGGCAAGTGGACAAGAACATCCTTTGTTTATCAGCGCCCGCCAGCGCGATCAGTCAAGAGTCTGGACGTCCGCGCTGTTCTTAACATTGTAAGGCAGTGGGCATCTTCCTCCACCAACCGATGCCGAAATAAAACCATTCGATTAGTCCGCGCACGAATACGCAGGAGTTCGGATAAAAAAGCCCAACCGGGAACGGTTGGGCTAGGTAATTGGTGTGAGCGCTGGGAAATGAACTCGAGTCCGAAGCAGAAATGGCATGGTCACTGTCACGGAAACACCTTTTTTTAAGATGTTAACTTTCCCGAAAGAAAATTTTGCACCCGTTAGGTTATTAGTTGGAACCAACCTGGCAGAGGTTCAATTTTACGATGCACTGAGTGTAAAAAACTGGCCGACCCCAGACTTTCGTGACTGACTCAGTTCGACCCTAAGCAGTCATTGAAATATATCGCCGCAAATCACCGGCAGCCAAAAGTTGCAGAGCGAGGCACGAGCGGCGCAGCTTTTGGGTATCCGAGTGCATTTGCCTTATTATATTTACGTTCAATTACTAAATAGCTTTTTTATATCTATAGAAATGCCAAATACTCCTGGCTTTAAACTGACAGATTCTTTAAATATCTTATATATACTTTTTGTGTTATTTTCAATGGAGTCCAGGTGCGGCTTAATACTGACATACTCCTCTTCATCAAAGTTAATAACTTCAATATTTTCCTTGTCATATACCATTAGGAATCGAATAACTTCATCATTGCAAGTGTTGTGGATATCGACATACATCGAGCTAATTTTGTTATACGTATCCTCAGGAAGGGCCTCATTATTTTCCATATCCCACTTCTCATATTCGACATCTAAAGTCGAAGACATGTTGTAATACTCTCCAAGAGCATTAATATTGGCTCTAGTAGTATTTTTGCTATCCGATATTTCAGCTATCAATTCAAGTAAGTGCGCTCTGAAGTCAAAAAACGACATATCTGTTAGAAAGCCATTTAATACTCGATCAAAATCATATAGATTTTGATTTATAGTTTTAATTAAAGACCTTGCGCTCATTAAACACCGTATCTTTTGCAAATATAACAAGTTATTATTTAAGTCTGACTATCTTATACTCCTTCCAACCTCAGTTGACAATAATAGCCATGTAGGCCGGAATAAGACTACCCAAGCGTAGTCATGTAGCCGGGTAGGTCGGGCAACATCTTTTCGTTGCCCGACATTTTGCGCATGTTGATGTCGGGCATAAACAGCATGCCCAACCTACCGGGCTGCATAAGATGGACGAAACAGAAAACCTAAGCGAAAGGGCTGTCGATTTGCAGGAACTGCTTGCCTCGCAGCAAACACTGTTGCTATCGACGGCTTCGGCAAGCTGCGTTCCTGATCTTAGCTATGCTCCGTTTGTACGGGATCGGGCGGGGTGTTTCTATATTTTTGTCAGCGAACTTGCCGGCCATACCGCCAATTTATTAAATAATCCGCAGGCTTCGGTCATGTTTATTCGCCCGGAATCCGAGACTCGTAATCTTTTTGCGCGCGAACGTGCAGTATTCAACTGTTCAGTCAAAGAGCTGGATCGCGATGCGCCAATTTACACGACACAGCTAATGGCGTTGCAGGATAAATTTGGCGAAGTTGTCAGTGTATTACGGTCGTTATCCGATTTTCACTTATTTGCCTTATGCCCGAAAAGCGGCCGATATGTTGCGGGTTTTGGCCGGGCCTACACAATTAATGTTGAGGATGGTACATTGTCCCCGTTGGCTAAAAAGCAAGGCTGACCTGCTCTTCTTTCTATCTTGTTGTTTTTAAAACAACCGCCATCTTGCTTGCCTGATAAATGGATGCTGATATACAGGGATGACAGAAATCCGAGTAGTGGCTGGATTGACGATCCGATTCCGTTCATACTGGCCCCCGTATTCTCAAGCCGACTTCCGATGCCATGCCGTTAACATCGTTTCATCCTACCGTCGCCCAGTGGTTCAATACCCATTTCGACGCCCCATCGGACGTTCAACGCCAGGCTTGGCCTGCTATTCGTGCGGGCGAATCCACGCTGATCGCCGCCCCTACCGGCTCGGGTAAAACCCTGGCGGCGTTTCTTGCGGCCATCGACCAGTTGGTGCAACAGGGGCTGGAATCGCCGTTGCCGGATGAAACCCGGATTCTCTATGTATCACCGCTCAAAGCGCTGTCTAACGACATTCACAAAAACCTGGAACTGCCGCTGAACGGCATCCGCCTTGCACTGCTGGAAAACGGCCTGCCCGATGTCGCTATCCGGGCCCAGACCCGCACCGGCGATACCTCGACGGCAGAACGCGCGGCCATGAAGCGCCATCCGCCCCATATTCTGGTCACCACGCCGGAATCTCTATACATATTGCTGACCTCGGATTCAGGACGCGAGATGTTGAGTTCGGTGCGCAGCGTTATCGTCGATGAGATTCATGCGCTGGCAGGGAACAAGCGCGGCGCACATCTTTCGCTTTCCCTGGAACGCCTGGCGCAGCTGACGGCAACGCCGCCGGTGCGCATCGGTTTATCCGCCACGCAAAAACCGGTCGAACTGATGGCGCACTTCCTGACCGGAATCCAGGCGACGCAATGTACGATTATCGATACCGGCCATAAACGGCAGCGCGATTTGCAGATAGAAGTCACCGGCTCGCCGCTGGAAGCTGTCATGGCGGCGGAAGTCTGGGGCGAAATCTACAATCGTCTGGAACAGTTGATCGAGCAACACCGCACGACACTGATTTTTGTGAACACCCGCCGTCTGGCCGAACGCGTGGCCGCGGCGCTGGCCGAACGTTTGGGCGAAGAATTTGTCACGTCCCACCATGGCAGCCTGGCCAAGGAACACCGGCTGGCAGCAGAACAGCGCTTAAAGCAGGGCACACTCAAAGCCCTGGTGGCGACGGCTTCACTCGAGCTCGGTATCGATATCGGTGAAGTGGATCTGGTTTGCCAGCTGGCCTCGCCTCATGCCATATCAACCTTTCTGCAGCGGGTCGGGCGATCCGGTCACAGCCTTGGCGCTACGCCCAAAGGACGTCTGTTTCCGCTGTCGCGCGATGATCTGGTGGAATGCACGGCCATGATGGCGGCGATTCAACAGGATAAGCTGGACCGCATCTCGATTCCCGAGCATCCGCTCGATGTACTGGCGCAGCAAATCGTCGCCGAAATTGCCGGCCGCGAGTGGCACGAAAACGACCTTTACCAAGCCTTTTCCGCCGCCTGGCCTTACCGGGAACTGACCCACGAGCAGTTTATAGACGTCGTCAAAATGCTCGGCGACGGCTTTCATACGCGGCGCGGCCGACGCGGCGCTTATCTGCACCGGGATGCCGTTCACGGCATGTTGCGGCCTCGCAAAGGCGCGCGGCTGACCGCGCTGCTTAACGGCGGGGCCATTCCCGATCAATTCGATTACGATGTGATCTTGCAACCGGAAGGCATTTTTGTCGGCACCTTGAATGAAGACTTCGCTTTTGAAAGCCTGCCGGGCGATATATTTCAATTGGGCAACAGCTCGTATCGAATGCTCAAGATCGAACAGGGCCGCGTCTATGTTGAAGATGCCCACGGCCAGCCGCCCAACATCCCGTTCTGGATCGGTGAAGCCCCCGGCCGTAGCGATGAACTGTCGCTTGCGGTATCGAATTTGCGCGCGGCCGTGGATGCCAAGCTCGAACAGGGAGAAGATGCGGCTTACCGTTATCTCAAAGAGGACTTGCAGCTTCCCCATGCCGCCGCGGAACAACTGGCGCAATATCTGGCCGCGGCCAAGGCGGCTTTAACGGTATTGCCTACGCAGCAGAAAATCGTATTCGAACGCTTTTTCGATGAAACCGGCGACATGCATTTCGTCATCCACTCGGCTTACGGCTCCCGGATTAACCGGGCCTGGGGCCTGGCACTGCGAAAACGCTTCTGCCGCCGCTTCAACTTCGAACTACAGGCCGCCGCCGGCGAAGACACCATCGTGTTGTCGCTAGGTCCGACCCACAGTTTTCCGCTGGATGAACCCGCACAGTACCTTAAAGCGGCTACGGTCAAAGACATCTTGGTACAGGCGCTTTTAGCCGCCCCGATGTTTCCGTCGCGCTGGCGCTGGGTTGCCAACACCGTGCTGGCCGTGCCGCGCAACCGCGCCGGCAAGAAAGTCCCGGCCTATTTTCAACGCAACGACGCCGAGGATCTTATCGCCCTGGTCTTCCCGGATCAGCTCGCCTGTCAGGAAAACATCGCCGGAAACCGGGAGATTCCCGATCACCCGCTGGTCAACCAGACCTTATCCGACTGTTTGCACGAGTTGATGGACATCGACGGCCTGGAACGGCTGTTGACTGGCATCGAACAGGGAACGATCACCGTCATTGCCAGGGATTTGGCAAGCCCTTCCCCGCTGGCCCTGGAAATACTCAACGCCCGGCCCTATGCTTTTTTGGACGACGCCCCTGCCGAGGAACGCAGGACTCTGGCGGTGCAGCAACGGCGCTTCATGGACCCGCAAAGCGCCGCCGACATCGGCCGCCTGAACCCCGAGGCCGTCGAACGGGTACGGATCGAAGCCTGGCCGGAAGCCCATACCCCGGACGAACTTCACGACGCGCTGGTGGTGCTGGGGTTTCTGACCGAAACCGAGGGAGCACGCGGCCCGCTTTCGGACTTGCATGACAATCTTGCCCACGGCTGGCCCAGCCTGATGGAAAGCCTGCAAAAGAGCAAACGCGCAACCGTCATGACCCTTGCCGATGACACGCGTCTATGGATTGCGGCCGAACGCTTGGAGGTTTTGCAACTGCTGTTTCCGAAGGCCGTTATTCATCCTTTCATCGCCCCGGTTGCCGCTGGTGAAGCAAGCGATCGGGACAGCGCCGCAACGGAAATCATCCGCAGCCGCCTGGAAGGTTTGGGACCGGTCACCGCCGCGCAACTGGCAGATCCGCTGGCGCTTGACATCGCCGCTATTGACCGCGCCTTAATCGCTTTGCAACAGGAAGGCTTCGTGATTCAAGGAAGGTTTACCCAGGAAAACACTGCAACCGAATGGTGCGAACGCGGCTTACTGGCGCGCATTCATCGCTATACGCTCAAGCAATTGCGCACTGAAATAGAGCCGGTAGCTCCCGCGGACTTCATGCGCTTCCTGTTTCGCTGGCACGGCCTGGATGATCCGGGCGAGGGAGAAGCCACCTTGCAACAGCGCTTATTGCAACTGGAAGGCCTCTGTCTTCCGGCCGTCAGCTGGGAGGCCGACATTCTGCCGGCCAGAATGCGTTTCTATCTGTCTTCAGATCTCGATAAATTGTGCGGCTCCGGCAAAATCACCTGGCTGCGTTTGCAAGCTCCTAGCGGGACTGCGTTGAACAAACGCAAAAACCCTGCCGGAAAATCCACCTCAATCAGCTTTATTAGTCGGCCTAATCTTCCGCACTGGCGCGCCTATGCGCCGCTGCCGGCGAATGAAGCGCTGGAGTTGTCGGGCAAAGGGCAAAAAGTCTACGATGCGCTGAAGCAATGGGGCGCCAGCTTCTTCGAAGACCTGCTGGCAGAAACCGGCCTGCTCAAATCGCAACTGGAAGAAGCGCTGGCGGAACTGGCCGCTTGGGGACTGGTTACCGCTGACAGTTTTCAGGGCTTGCGCACGCTGATCACGACGCAGAAAGTCCAGCAACGCCGCAGCAAAAAATATCCGCATCACGATCCGTTCGCCGCCTCCGGCCGCTGGTCGCTAAACCGGCCAAACCAGCCCGTCGAAACCGACCGCTATCAGCACTGCGAATACATCGCGCGAGTCCTGCTGCGCCGTTACGGCATTGTCTTTCGCAAGCTGCTGGACCAGGAAGACATTCTGCCCCCGTGGCGGGAATTGTTATATGTGTTCCGGCGCATGGAGGCGCGGGGCGAGCTGCGCGGCGGCCGCTTCGTGCAGGGCTTCGCCGGGGAACAATATGCCTTGCCCGAAGCGGTAAGCGCCCTGAGAGAAATCCGCAAGCAAACCGGGCAGGACGATCTTATTGCCATCAGCGCCGCCGATCCGTTGAATTTAACCGGTCTGGTTACGCCGGGACAACGCGTACCGGGGCAGCCGGGTCAGCGCATTTTATACCGAGACGGAATTCCGATTGCCCATAGCGCGCAAGATAAAATCAGTTTTCTTGTGCATGTCGAACCGCAGGATGAATGGCGGATCAAGAATGCGTTGCTGCGTAAACCAAGCTTAACCGCTTACCAACACATGGCCCGCCCGCCGGTTTGATCTGTTTTTTAACGGCAACCTCATATGAAATAACTTGAGCAAGTTTTATTTTTCATTTTTTAACCATGAAGGACATGAAGCGGCATGAAGGTTTAAGCCTTCATGTCCTTCACGCTCTTCATGGTAATTGCCTAAATTAATTGATGCACGATCCCAAGTTGCCGATTCCGTTCGTGGTGAGCTTGTCGAATTGTTAAGCGCTTCTTTAGCGAGCGGGGCTCAATAATCCATATCGAGCTGCTTCAAACGATAGCATAACGACCTGAGCGACAGCCCCAGCTGTTCGGCGGCGGCGGTTTTATCCCAGTTGTTGTCTTCCAGCGCCTGGGTGACGGCTTTTCTTTCAATTTTTTCCAGATGTTCCGCCAATGATCCCAAGGAGGGGTCAAAATCCTGCGATTTAGCGACCTTCCGGCTGTCTACCGGCAGATTCAAATCGTCTGCCTCGATGCTGCTGCCGTCATACAACGCAAGCGCCCGCTCCAGGATATTTTCAAGCTCGCGCACATTGCCCGGAAAATGATAGCGTTGCAATGCCGCTAATGCCGATGCCGACAAGACCGGCCTATGTTGTTTATCGGCATCGGTCAGTTTGACTAATATATGATCGACAAGGACCGGTATATCGCCGGGCCGCTCCCTCAACGGCGGGACATGAAGATCGATCACATTGATACGGTAATATAAATCCTGCCTGAAACTGCCGTCCTTAACCATATCGCCAAGGTTTTTATGGGTGGCGCTGAGCAAACGAATATCGACCGGGATTTCCTGCTGCTCTCCGACCGGGCGGATCTTTTTTTCCTGGATCGCGCGCAGTAATTTGACTTGCAGCGGCAGCGGCAGGTCGGCGACTTCATCAAGAAACAGGGTGCCGCCTTCCGCGGCCTGGAAAAAGCCTTTTTTGTCGCTGACCGCCCCGGTAAAACTGCCTTTTTTATGACCGAAAAATTCGCTTTCCATCAGCTCGTGCGGAATCGCTCCGCAGTTAATCGCGACAAAAGCATGGTCGCTACGGGAACTGCGCTGATGAATCAGTCTTGCAACCAGTTCCTTGCCGGAGCCTGATTCGCCGCTGATATAGACCGGGGCCTGGCTGCGGGCGAGTTTATCTATTTTTGCCCGGATCTCCTGCATGATTACTGATTCGCCCAGCAGCGAGTCGCGCGGTTGCCTTGCTTTAACAGCCCCGGCATCGGAAAGTTTTAACGCATTGTTAACGAGCAGTCTCAGCGCGGGCAAGTCAACCGGCTTGGACACAAAATCGAAAGCGCCTTTTTTCATCGCCAGAATGGCCGACTCCATGTTGCCATGCGCGGTAATAACGGCGACCGGTATCGAATCGGGAAGCGTTTGTATGAAATCGACCAGCTCCAGGCCGTTGCCGTCCGGCAGTTTCATGTCGGTCAGGCAAAGATCGAAGGGCTTTTGCCGCAACAAGGCCTTGGCTCCGGCAACGTTTTCAGCGCTGCAGGTCTGGATAGCCATCCTGTTCAGCGTGATTTCCAACAGCTCCCGGATATCGGGCTCGTCGTCTACAATCAATGCCAATGGTTTATTCATAGTTCGATTCTGGTCTGTTCCGCATTTAACAAGCAAAGCCGAAAACAACTTCGGTTATCGGCCGTTAAATAATAGCTCAATTTCGCCTGATTTAATTCGGCCAGCTCTCTTGAGATATAAAGGCCTAATCCCGTACCGCTGGACGATGTGGTAAAAAAAGGTTCAAACAGGTGGATCTGGTGTTTGCGGCTGATGCCGGAACCGTTATCGACGACTTCTATGCAGGGCGCCTGTCGTATCGCGAAAGCGCGTAAAATGATTGGCCCGGCCTCGGGCTTTCCGTATTTCAGTGCATTCCGGCACAGATTGTCCATAATCTGCCTTAAATGGCCCGGATCTATCAATGCGCATAAGGATTCCGCAGGGCACGAGAGCTTGAACGCATCGATGTTCACATCGTGTTCAAGCGTGAAATTGTTCAGGTAACTGTCCAGCCACGGCTTTAGCTGAATCTGTTCCCGTCTTGAGTCGGTTCTTCTGGATAGCTGTAAAATATCGTCAATAATATGGTTGACGCGGACCGAGTGGGTTTGGATGATTTCCGTCAGCCGCCGGTCCTGAACGGATAACTGCGGATTTTCCGAGAGCAATTGCCCTGCATGGCTGATCGCGCCCAGCGGGTTGCGTATCTCGTGGGCAATGCTGGCGGTGAGCCGGCCCAGCGATGCCAGCTTGCTTTGCTGCACCTGCTGGTTATAAAGCGCAACATCCTCGAGAATGATCATGTAAAAAAACTCATGCCCGGTCGGCAGGGGCATGAACCGGCTATGAATTTCGGACTGGTTCGGCAGTTGCAGCAGCGCAAGATTCTGTTCGGGATCGGACAGCCAGGTTTGAAATGCCTGCGATAAATGGTCCGAAATGTCGCTCAGCGTGACCGGCAGCACCGGTAAATTTGCCAGCCGTAATGCCGACTCATTGGCCATCTGAATCGCCTGCTGCTTGTTGGCGATAATGATGCCCGATTGCAGATGCTGGATAATGTATTTGTTCAGGTCCTCGAGTTTGGTAATGGTTTTTTTCTGTTGATCGGCCAACCGTAATATTTGTTCGCTACGCTTTGCGAGGATATAGGACAGCAAGGCGATGGTAAAAAATGAAGCGCCCAGCATTCCGGCGTTGGCATAAGAAGTCGAATGAAAACTGTGCATGTGGGCGGCAACGACTTGTTCGGCCAATACGGCCAGACTGGCCATCGCGGCAAATACCATCGCGCAGCGGCCGCCGATCAACAAGCCGCCCGCCGCGATGGATACCGCAAGCAAGGCGCCCATGCCGCTGTTGATACCGCCGGAGGCATGCATGATCAAGGTCAGAATGAATATGTCGGTAAAAATGAGCAGTTGCGCCTGCGTCGTGTAGCTCGTCAGCCGCCAGGCTATGCAGATGCCCGACAGGATTGACAGCAGCAAGTAGCTTTGGCTGGTGTAGACGAATAATCGGCTGTCGTAAGTGCCGAGCAATGAAGACCCTGAATACTTGTAAAACAACACAACAAACAAACCGGCCAGGATAAGCCGATAGCCTAAAAACACTTTCAGCAATAACCAGGCTTGTTGGGCGGGAATGCCGTAACCTTTGGAGAACGGGCAGGGATAAATGGTCTCGTCGGTATTTGGCGGCATGTCGGTTTTTAGAATGGCGTTTTGCAGGGACTTGAGAGGTTAAAGGCGCAAGGCGAAAAAACCTTGCGCCTTGCACCTTGAACCTTGTACCTTAATCGTAGCATTTAGTTGTCATCCGTGTGTGAAAAATACCCGCCGGACCTTACCGGTCAATCGAGGAGTCGTAAATGAATATTCATGAATACCAGGCTAAACAGTTGTTTCTGCATTACGCGATACCGGCGCCTGACGGCAAGCAGGCGGCCTCGCCCGAAGGCGCCGAACAGGTTGCCAAGGAGCTGGGCGGCGAGAGCTGGGTGGTTAAAGCACAGGTTCACGCAGGCGGCCGGGGCAAGGTCGGCGGCGTCAAGCTGGCCAAGAGTCCGGCTGAAGTGGCCGGATTCAGCCGGGACATGCTCGGAAAACGGCTGGTGACCAAGCAGACCGGCGCGGAAGGACTGCCGATCAACTCAGTGCTGATCGAAAAGACCTACCCGATCAAGCGCGAACTCTATTTGAGCGTATTGGTCGACCGTGGCAGTCAGCGCATTATTTTTATCGCCTCGGCAGCGGGCGGCATGGATATAGAAACCGTCGCCCACGAAACGCCCGAGCAGATTATCACCGTTCCGGTCCATCCTGCCGCGGGCCTTCAAGGCTATCAATGCCGGAAAGTCGCCTACGCCTTGGGACTTAAAGGCGCGCAGATCAAAGCGCTGGGCAAAATCATGCAAGGCTTGTACGACCTGTTTTTAGCCAAGGACGCCAGCCAGATTGAAATTAACCCGCTGATAGAAACCGACAGCGGCGAACTGATGGCGCTGGATGCCAAGATCAATTTCGACGATAACGCAGTCGAAGCGCATCCCGATATAAGGGCGATGAAAGATCCCGCTCAAGAAGATGAAAAAGAAAACAAAGCCCAGCAATTCGGGCTCAATTACATCACCCTGGAAGGCAATATAGGCTGCATGGTCAACGGCGCGGGACTGGCAATGGCGACGATGGACCTGGTTAAACTGAAAGGCGGACAACCGGCCAATTTTCTCGATGTCGGCGGCGGCACCAGCGTTGAAAAAGTCTGCGAGGCGTTCAAACTGATCCTGTCGGATCATAGCGTCAAGGCGGTCTTGGTGAATATTTTCGGCGGCATCGTCCAATGCGACATTATCGCGGCCGGTATTTTGGCCGCCGTCGAACAGGTTCATGTCGCGGTACCGGTGGTAGTGCGCCTGGAAGGCACCAATGCCGAACAGGGCCGGGCCTTGTTAAGCAACACCGGATTGAATCTTTATGCGGCGGATGATTTGGCGCACGCCGCGGAACAAGTCGTCGCACTGGCTAAGGAGGCCGCATGAGCATTTTAATCGATAAAGACACTAAAGTGATTTGCCAGGGCTTTACCGGCAAACAAGGCACGTTTCATTCCCAACAGGCGCTGGACTACGGCACAAAGTTGGTCGGCGGCGTTACCCCGGAACGCGGCGGCGAAACCCATTTGGGTTTGCCGGTGTTCAACACCGTGCAGGATGCGGTCAACGATACCGGAGCCACCGCCAGCGTCATTTACGTGCCGCCTTTTTACGCGGCCGACGCGATTCTGGAAGCCGTCGATGCCGGGATACAACTGATCGTCTGCATCACCGAAGGCATACCCATATTGCAAATGCTGCGGGTTAAAGCGGCGATGGCAGGTACCGGCGCATTGCTGATCGGACCGAACTGCCCCGGCGTGATCACCCCCGGCGCATGCAAAATCGGCATCATGCCCGGCCATATCCACCGGCCCGGATCGATCGGCATCGTGTCGCGCTCCGGCACCTTGACCTATGAATCGGTGCATCAAACCACCGCGCAAGGCTTGGGGCAAAGCACCTGCGTCGGCATCGGCGGCGACCCGATCCACGGCATGAACTTCGTCGACGTGCTGAGCCGTTTTCAGGCCGACGACCAAACCAAAGGCATCGTGATGGTCGGAGAAATCGGCGGCGGCGAGGAAGAAGAGGCCGCCGAATATATCAAAGCCCACGTCACCAAGCCTGTGGTCGCTTATATCGCAGGACAAACCGCGCCTCCCGGAAAGCGCATGGGCCATGCCGGCGCGATTGTGACCGGCGGCAAAGGCACGGCGGAAGGCAAAGTCGCCGCGCTTAAGGCGGCGGGGATTGAAGTGGTCAGTTCGCCGACCGATATTGGGGTGGCGATGAAGCGGTGCTTGTAAGAGGAAGGAATGAACGTGGCGGGCCGGAAAACTCGGCGTCCGCTACGTTCGTGGTTTGTCAGGCGCGACGATGCTTAACGCCGGGCAAGAAAACTTGCCACCTTGTTGTCCGACTGATAAATGCCGCGCTTTATGGCCTGAGCCAATTGATGCACCGCCATTGCGTATTTATCACTGTTATTGTATTTCTTGATCACCTTAAAATTGGGATGGACCCGCCAATATTCGCTGCCGTTGGTTGCGCTCAGCTCAATGGTTGCATCGCCGCTATAGCCTTTGGCTTGTTCCGCTACCGGCATTTTGCTTTGCCAGCCGTTACGTGAAAAATAATGCGCCACGCTGCCGATCGCATCGTGCTGATCCCAGAGGTTACGATGCCCATCGTTGTTGAAATCGACCGCCAAGGTGCGGAAACTGCTGGGCATAAACTGACCCAAGCCCATTGCTCCGGCCCAGGAACCGACCGGCTTAAGCGGCTCGTAGCCTTCTTCGCGGGTCATCAGCAAGAAGTTCTCCAGCTCCGAGGTAAAAAACTTGGAGCGCCGCTGGGTATCGAATGCCAGCGTAGTCAACGCATCGAGAATCCGCGTTTTGCCGACATTGCGGCCGAAAAAGGTTTCCACGCCGATAATCGCAACAATATATTCGGGATCGACGCCGTAAGTAACGCTGGCTTTCTGGATCGCATCCGCATTGCTGCTCCAAAAGGCTATGCCGTTATTGATATGCGCATCGGTGATGAATTGCTGACGGTAGCGCGTCCAGCCACCCACCTTCGGGCGAGCGGGTTTGGGACCGTGGTATTGCGGCGGATTTTCCAGGCGAATAACGTAATCCAGGCGCTTGGCTTGCGAAAACAGGCCGTTCAAATAGCTTTCCGAAAAACCATGCTCAAGCACCATGTGCCGGATGAAGTTTTGCACCGGCTGCGAATGGGCATAAGTCCCGGTTAAGGCCTGCGCTTGATCCTCAACCGAACGCTCGGGAATAGTGCCGGTAACTTGATCAGGCGCATCGGTTTTAACCGCCGGATTGCTGGCGCATCCGCTAAGCGCGAGCGCCAAAGCCAGTTTAAATAAGCGTTTACAGACTGTGTTTTTCACGGTTGTCTCTTTTGTTGTTAAACGATGTGGACTTTACAATAGAACACGGATGACGCGGATTTTGACTGATGTACACAGATAAAATAGAGATTAAATGGAAAATAAAATCAGTTTAAACCCGTCTAATCTGTGTCATCCGTGTTCTATTTTTAGTTGTTACGATTTGGAAGTTCCAGTCTATTTCATTTTCATCTTCAGACCCGCACTGCAAAAAAACACCTGATCGCAATGCTGTCCCATCAGTTGCGCCGCTTTGCCCGACAGGTCGACAAACTGCCGGGCCAGACGGTTGTCGGCAATGACGCTGAGTCCGACTTCATTGTGCACCAGCACCATGTCACAAGTTAACTGTAGCACCGCTTCCAGTTCTTGCAAAATATCCGCTTCGGGAATTTGATGATAAAGCTGGTTGTTCAGCCACATCGACACGCATTCAACCAAAACCGGCCCACGGCATTTTTGCAATGCTTCAAGCAGTTTAACGGGTTCTTCGATAGTGGCAAATAAATCTTGGCGGCGTTGTTGATGAATCAGGATACGCGCCTGCATCTCGTCGTCAAAAACCTCGTTCGTCGCCAGATAGTACGGCTTATCCGTTGCCGCCTGCTCTAAAATATACGCCTCCGCCAACCGCGACTTGCCGCTTTTGATGCCGCCTATAAACAGTGTTTTCATGACAGCAAGGCCCCGGCGGCCAAAAGGCTTAGAACGATCAGATTAATGCGTGTTTTCATTTGCAATGCTTTGGTCAATGCCGATTTGTCGACCGGATTAATGGGTAAACCCAGCGTCGGCTTATGTTTTATTTTTCCGTGGTAACTGGCATCGCCGCCCAACGCAACGCCCAAGGCTCCCGCCATTGCCGCGATCGGGTAACCGGCATTGGGGCTTTCCAGCTTGTTGCCGTCGCGCCATAAACACTCCCAGCCGCGCTGTCTGTCTTCGGCCAATGCAACAATCAGCAGCGCGGTCAGCCGGGCGGGAATGTAATTGGCTATATCGTCGACTATCGCCGCCGTTTTGCCGAAATAAAAATAGCGTTCGGTTTTATAGGCAATCATCGAATCCATCGTGTTGACGGCTTTATATACCGCAATGCCCGGCAAGCCGAACAGCAGCAGGTAAAACAGCGGCGCGATAACGCCGTCGCTGAGATTTTCCGCCCAGGTTTCAAGGCCCGCTTTATAGACTTCGGTTTCGGTCATGTCTTGGGTATCGCGGCTGACCAGATAGCTTAGCGCCTGCTTGGGCTGCTCGGCAGTTAACAGGGCGGCGACGCTTTCGTGCAGCATATTCATCGCCAGCCCGGTGGAGGCAAATATTGCCAAAACCGTCAGCGACAGCCAATCCGGCAAGAAACCACACAGATAAGCCACTGAGATGCTTATCAATAGGGTTAGTTTTATTAAGCCGACCACCAATAGCGCGCCGGGCAAAATCCGGTCGCTGTAAAAACGCCGCTCAAACGCAGAAATAAAATCCCCCATCAATGCCACCGGGTGCTTGCAGGGGAACTCGCCAAAAATTATATCGACAAGATACGCCAAGGCCGCCAATTCAAAGAACATCAATCCACCTGTAACGCCTGTAAAATGGCGGCTATATCCAGATTTTCCGCAACCATGTCGGCAAAGCCCTGTATTTCGGCCTCGCGGTAATGCGCATAGGCATAGCCCTGGTACTGCGGGTTAATGGCTTTAAAGTAACCGGTGCGGAACGCATCGTCGTCAAATACGCCATGCACATGGGTGCCGGAGGACAAGCCGCCCTGATAATACAGCGGATACTTGTCCATGCGCCCGCAATGGATTTCATAGCCGCTGATCCCGGCGTATGAAAACAGCGGGTACTGCCCACGGGTGAGTATTTTGGGGCTTTGATAAATCACCGTATCGTCGATAAAACTCAGGCCGGTTTCGACAATCGCAGTTTCATGCTCAATCGCATCAGGGTCGTGCAAGCTCCGGCACAGCATTTGATAGCCGCCGCAGATGCCGAACACCGGCTTATTGAAGCGCAAAATCTCCTCGAACAGGCCCTGACTTTTCAGCCACTGCAAATCGCGGATCACGGTTTTGCTTCCCGGCAACAGCACCATATCGAAGCTTTCCAGCGGGCGGTAATCATGGATCAATTCGACATAAAGCTCGGGGTCGCCCATCAGCACATCGAGATCGTTGTAATTGCTGAGTCCCGGATAGGCGATCACCGCAACGCGGATTTTGGCGTCGTCCAGGCGCTGACGGTAATTGCGCAGCGACTGGGAGTCTTCCATGTCGATGTTCAGCGGCTTAAACGGCAGCACGCCTAAAACCGGAACGCCGAAGCGCTCGGCGATGATCTTTTCGCCCTCGTCGAAAAAACGCCGGTCGCCGCGAAACTTGTTGATCACCACCCCGATCAGGTTGCTGCGCATGACCGGGTCCATCAATTCCAGCGTGCCGTAAATCGACGCAAATACGCCGCCGCGCTCGATGTCCGCGACCAGGATGTTTTTGGTGTTGAAACTGTTGGCGACAAAGGTATTGGACAAATCCTTGCTCAGCAAATTCAACTCGACCGGTGAACCCGCGCCTTCCGCAACGATCAGGTCATAGTCCTGCTGAAGCTCGGAAAATGCCTGTTTGACCTGAGCTTTCAATCTGTCGATTTCAGCGTAATAGGCCGCAATCGACTGGTTTTGATAAACCAACCCGTTCACGACCACCTGCACCGAACCGTTGCCGTGCGATTTAAGCAGCACCGGATTAAACAGGTAGCTTGGTTCGACGCGCGCGGCTTCCGCTTGCAGGCACTGCGCCCTGGAAATCTCCCGGCCTTCCTTGGTGACCGCTGAATTATTGGAGACGTTTTGCGCTTTGAACGGTGCGACCTTCAAGCCTTGGTCGGCAAAAATACGGCACAAGGCCATGACCAGCGTGGTTTTGCCTGCATCTGAACTGGTGCCGAAAACGGCTAATGGTTTCATCGTTGTTGACTTAAAATGTTTTTATGCACCACGAAGGGCATGAAGAACACGAAGTTTATTTCTTCCTGTTCTTCATGCCCTTCGTGGTGAGTTTTTTATTTATTAATGTTTTTAAAACTATGGGCAAGCCGGGCTATGGCGAGTTCATCCTTGACCGCAAAACGCACATGGCTTTCATCCAGGCCCTCAAAATTGTCGCAGACGCGGATTAAAATCCGCGACGGCTCCAGTTGTTCCTGCAACTGATAACCGCTGCCGCCGTCCGCCAAGCGCGCCAGCAGAAAATTGGCCTGGCCCGGATAAATCTTATCGAACAAACCGGAGTTTTGCAGGGCATGATGCAGCAAGTCGCGCAAATGCGCGGTCTGCCGACGGGTCCGTTCGATGAACGCGGTATTTGCCAGCGCCTGCCGCATATAGGCCATGTCGAGGCTGGATAATTTCCATGCCGGTTCAAAGCGCTGCAATTCCTTTATCGCCGCCGTCACCGCCAGAATAAAGCCGATGCGGATACCGGCGCAGCCGTAGAATTTGCTCAGCGATTTGATCAGATAAAGCTTAGCGTAATGCGCGGTGTATTCTGCAACCGAATCGGCTTGGCTAAAGTCCAGGAACGACTCATCGATGATGATCGTGCAGTCTGCCGCCTGCCATTTTGCCAACAAGTCCCGCAACTCATAAAGCCGGCCGTCCGGCGTGGACGGGTTAACAAAAATCACCGTGCTGTGTTGCGGAATATCCGCCATTATTTGACCGAACCGGTCAATGTTATGCACCTTGCAGCCCAGCTCCCCGGCGATATGCGCATATTCGCCGTACAACGGCGTATATAACACCAGGTCTTTCGGCTGCAAGCCGCGCAGCAGGGCGAAGATAGCCGCGCTCGCACCGTTAAACAGTTCCAGATCAACGCCCGCAGGAACCGGGTAGCGCTGATTGATCGCCTGTTTTAGCTGCCCGTAATCGGGGTCGGCATAAGGCGTAAGCTGAACGCCTTGCAAGCAACTTAAATCGACCGCCTGCTCCGGGTTGATGTTGGCCGAAAAATCCAGCACCTGTTCCGGCAGGCAGCCGAGTCGCCGGGCGAATCGGTAAATATTGCCGCCGTGGTTCATCGATAACTTAAGTATCTGCCAAAGCAAGCTTTGGACGACTCCAGGCATCGGAGTACAAAGCTTGCTTTGTAATAGCTACGAGCGTGGTCCATTATAAATTGATGTATTCGATGTAAAGATAATCGTCGGCACGGCGCATTTTATGCACGGAACCCGAATCGATCCGCAGTTGGAATGAATTGGCCAGCGGCAGATTCAAGGCGCGCGCCAGCAAGGCGCGAATAACGCCCGCATGGGTTATCACCAAAACCTGCTTTGCTTCGGTGGCTAACAAATCCTGCCAAAAGCTGTCCGCACGCTGATACAAGTCTTCGAAGTTTTCGCCGTTAGGCGGCGCTCCGGTCACAAAGTTATCCATCCAATGCTGCAAAGCATCGGCCTCGATGTCGTCGAAACGCTTGCCCTCCCAGTCGCCGAAATCAAGTTCCTGCAAGCGCGCATCGGTGGTCACCGTGTCGGAAAAGGTCTCGGCCAATTGCAGGCAACGCGTTAACGGGCTGCTGAAAATCTTGCAGTCATCGTCAAACTCCGGCAGTTTATCATGCAGGTTCGCCATCTCATCCTCAAAGCCGGCCGCCAGGGCCACATCGCTTTGACCGTAACACAGCCCCGGATCGGCAGCCGTCTGGGTGTGGCGAATTAAATAAATATCCATAAGGCACTCACGCTTAAGTAAAAAACAGTTTCGGCGACTTGCTGGCTCGCGCCCAGGCAATCGCCGGTATAGCCGCCGATACGGCGGTAAAAATAATGTCCAAGCAGCACGCTGACAAGCAATACCGGAATGATTGCCAGCGCGCATAAAACCGGCAACAACGCCAATGGCAATAACGCGGTCACGGCGGCAAAAGCCAACTCCCGGAAATTGGGTCGATAAACCGCGCCCGAGGCTTTGCTCTGATGTTCGCGCGCGTATTGGTAACGCCGCATCAGCAACAGCGGCGGCAACCGGCTGATGCTGTGCCCGGCCAGCAACACAGAAGGTACAGCGGCGGGCATTTCGATTAACACACTGATCTTCAGCAACAGCATCAACAGCAGCCCGAGAACGCCATAAACCCCGATATGGGAATCTTTCATGATCTCCAGAATGCGCTGTTTATCCATGCCGCCGCCGAAACCGTCACAGACATCGGCAAAGCCGTCTTCATGCAACGCGCCGGTCAGCAAAATACCGGCGATTAGCGCCAGGATCACCGCCGTGGCTTGCGGCCAAACTGAATCCGCCAGGTAAAATACCAACGCGCAGACGCCGCCAACCAGCCAGCCGACCAAAGGCAAGTAGACCGCCGCCTGAGGCAGCTGCTTGTAATCCAGAATTTGAGGATGCGGCAGGCGGGTGTAGAAGCTGAGGGCTAATAGGAACAGTTTTAGATGGCGCATGGTTGTTATGCTCTATCTATCCAATAATCAGGTTTTCGATGTAAATGCGCCACAGCGATAACAATAATTTTATCGGCATCTATGCCATATAAAATTCCATAAGGGAATCGTTTAACCAAGCAACGCCTTACATTTTTTTCAATCAAAATATAAGATTCTGGATAGGTAGCAATTCTCCTAATTGCCGCATCAAATTCATTTAAAAACTGTACGCCTAAATCTTTCTGTTGAGCTTCATACCATTCAAACGCTTGATCCAGTTCAGTCTGTGCGGACTCAAGGAATTCTATTTTCATTTGTATTTTTGCATAACCGCTTCGTAGCTTACTGTTTTCTGCTCACCCGCTTTATAGGCCTTCCATCTTTTTTGTGCTTCTTCACGCCAGATAGCATCGATTTCCGGATTGGGTGTATCCAAATCGGCAAGTAATAATTCTGCTAAACGTAATTTTTCTAATGGGGGTAAATGGCTAACCTGTTGGTAAAGCTCTTGGCTGCTAAGCATGGTTGTATCTCCGAGAGTTTAAAAAGATGAATACGGCTTTAACCGATTTTAATGATCAACCCCAGCCTCGGCAAACGTAGCCATCTCGTTCAAAAATACGACCGCCGACTTCACCAGCGGGTAGGCCAACGCAATGCCGGAACCTTCGCCCAAGCGCAGTTCAAGATCCAGCAAGGCTTTTGCCTTGAACTGATGCAATAAAGTCTGATGGCCCTGCTCATTGGAAACGTGGCTGAACACGCAATAATCCAGCACATGAGGATGCAGCCTACCGGCGACTAACAGCGCTGTACCGGCAATAAAGCCATCGACTAAAATAAGCATGCCCAGTTCGGCGGCTTTTAGATAGGCGCCGACCATCATCGCAACTTCAAAACCGCCGAACGTCGCCAACACGTCTAAAGGCGCCGTTGCGCCTCTATGCTGGTTTAACGCCCGCTGCAATATCGTTACCTTATGTTGCAACTGCCTGTCGTTTAAGCCGGTGCCTCGGCCTACGCAGCGCACTAACGACAGGCCGGTCAAACGGTGCATCAGCAGTGCCGCGGATGAGGTGTTGCCGATGCCCATTTCGCCAAAGCCGATGCAGTTACAGCCGCCTTGATGTTGCCGCAGAACCTGATCCGCACCCGCTTGCAGGGCTTTGCCGCATTCTTCGGCGGTCATCGCAGGATCGGTTAAAAAGTTTTGGGTGCCTTTGCCGATTTTTGCATCGATCAGTTTTGGGTGGCTGTTCAAATCGGCATTGACGCCCGCATCGACAATCAATAGTTCTATATCGTGTTGCCGCGCCAAAACGCTGATCGCCGCCCCCCCGGCCAAAAAATTGGCGATCATTTGCGCAGTAACGGCTTGCGGGTAAGCGCTGACTCCGGCTTCAACAATGCCGTGGTCTCCGGCAAAAATGAGGATGCACGGTTTATTTAAACTCGGTTTCAGGCTGTTTTGACAGCGTCCGATCTGTAACGCCAAAGATTCGAGTTGCCCCAGGGAACCCAGCGGCTTGGTTTTCTGGTCGATTTTGCTTTGCAAGGCAGCGCTAAGCGTTGATTTGAGCGGGGGTATCACAAAATTTAACGGCACGGTGTATTCCAAACGTTTTCAAATAATAAATCTTTAAGGTCTTTACGATCCGCCCATTGCTCTTGTTCCAGCATCGGTCTGTCGTAGAATTTCTCGACATGCCCCAAACATAAAACCGCGAACGGCTGGCTGTCTTCGGGCATGCGTAACAAGGTTTTCAAGGCTTCCGGTTCGAACATCGACACCCAGCCCAAGCCTATACCCTCGGCCCTGGCTGCGAGCCACATGTTTTGTATCGCGCAGGACAATGACGCCAGATCCATTTCCGGCAGGGTGCGGCGGCCGAATATATAATGCTCCCGCTGATCACACAAGGCCGCAACCAGCACTTCCGGGCATTCCAGTATACCCTCCACTTTCAGCTTCATAAACTCGTCTTCGCGTTCGTCCAAAGCCTTGGCGGTCAGGATGCGTTCCTGCTCAACCAATGCATGTATGGCTTTCCGAAGCTCAGGACAACTGATGCGCATAAACCGCCAAGGCTGCATAAAACCGACGCTGGGCGCGTGATGCGCGGCATCAAGCAGGCGGAGTAACAACTCGGGATCGATTGGGTCGGGCAAAAAATGGCGCATATCGCGGCGCTCATAAATGGCGCGATAGACGGCGGCGCATTCCGCGTCAGAGTATCGATTTTGGGTCATGTTATAGGCGAAAGGCGAAGGGCAAAAGCGTTTTTTCACCCTTCGCCTTTCGCCTGATTGTATCAAACATTATAAGGGTGGACCGCCTCAAAACCATGCACTTTGGCTTTGGTGGTAAAAACCGGCGGAGTCCAGCCGTCCTGTTTTTGTCCGGCCAGAAATTCCGCCAACCACAAAGCCTGACTGCGTATCGGCAAAATGAAGGCGTAGAGTTTTCCGTTCGGCAACTCGGCCACATCGCCCAGCGCGTAAATGGATTCGTCGCTGGTCTGCAAATAGGGGGTGACCTTGATGCCGCGGCCTGTCTCGAGGCCTGCAAGCTCAGCCAATTCGGTGCGCGGTTTGAATCCGCAGGCGACGATCAACCCGTCGAACTCTGCCGTCACCTCGGTTCTTACGCAAACTTTATCCTCCTCTTTGATAAATTCCTGCACAGCCTGATTCAGTAACACCTTCACGCCGGAATCCTGCAACACCTTAAGCAACAAAGCCGAATCTTCGGCCGCCAATTGGCGTTCCATTAGCCGATCCACCGCATGAAACAGCGTAACCTTATCGCCTGCCGCCGCCAAATCGGACGCCACTTCGCAACCGATCAAGCCGCCGCCGACAATCGCCCAGTCAGGCCGTTGGTTTTGACTTAAAAAACCCTGCCGGAATTTACGCAAGGCCTTCAAATCGACCAAGCTGTTCAGGCTGAAAAACAGCTTTTCATACAGCCTGAACGGAGGCGGAATAAACGCGGACGAACCCGGCGCAAGAATCAGTTTATCGTATTGCAGCTCTTTTTCCTGGCAGGAGCCGTTAATCGCAATGGATTTGCCGACGCGATTAATGGCCGTCACTTCTACGCCGCACAGCACATTGATGTTGTTTTCGCGCAGCTTATCAAAGGGTTTCAGGATGATGGATTGCTCAATATCGGCCTTGCTAAAACCGCGGGACAGCAGCGGCCTGGAATAATAGCCGTCATGCTCCCTGGTTACCAGCGTAATGTCATCGTCGGCCGATAATGCGCGGTACTTCTCGGCAAAACTGACACCGGCCACGCCCGAGCCGATTATAACGATATGCATACTGTGCTCCGGTAAGGGTCGATTAGCCTAGCAAATCATATTCGCTTTTATCCACACCGCATTCTGGGCAGCGCCAATCGTCGGGAATATCTTTCCATAAAGTGCCCGGCGCAATGCCTGAATCAGGATCGCCTTCCGCTTCATCGTAAATATGGCCGCAAACGCCGCACTGGTATTTTTTGTAATCAGACATAATTATTCCTCGGTAATGTTTAAGGTGCGCCTGACTTTAACAGGTCTAGGCTAATTTTCAATCCGATTTTAATCGGTAAAGCGCTGAAATATCTTCATCGCCGTACCCTTCCGCCATTAACCGCTGATAATCGGCAATCGTCATCTCGATCAGTGTGGTCGATGCGCCGGATTGCTTTGCCATGCTTTGACAGATTTTCAGATCTTTATGATGCAGCGCAAGTTTAAAACCCGGAGCAAAAACGCCTCGGGTCATCGTAGGACCGCGATGCTGAAGAAACCAGTTGCCTGCCGCGCCGCCGGAAATCACCTCGATCACCTTATCCATCGGCAGATTTTGAGCCTGTGCGAAAGCCAGTGCTTCCGTCACCGCCTGATTGATACCTGCCGCCATGATTTGGTTGACCGCCTTGGTGGCTTGGCCTGAACCTGCCGGTCCCATGTGCATAATGCGCCCGGTCATGGCTTCCAGCACCGGACGGGCTTGTTCCAGTGCGGCCGAATTTCCGCCGACCATCATCGCCAATGTGCCGTTTTTAGCGCCTTCAACGCCGCCGGATACCGGCGCATCGAGAAAATCGGCCTGTTTTTCGGCCAGCATAGCGGCGGCTTTGTTCGCGGTATCGCTGCTGACCGTGGACATGTCGACAACGACAGTGCCGGGCCTGATGGTAAGCGCTATCGCCTCAACCATGTCCAACACATCCTGATCGGCGGATACGCAAATCAGCACTATATCGACATTCGCGGCGAGCTCTTCCGGCCGACCGAAGACCTTGACATTCAATGCTTCGGCCAGATTTTGCGCCTTTGCCGCCGTGCGGTTATAAACGCCGGTCAAGTATCCGGCCTTGGCGATATTCCTGGCCATGCCGATGCCCATTGCACCTAGGCCGATCATGCCTGCTTTCATGTTATTTTCCCGAGATTGTTTAATATTATGAGTTTATCCGCGCGGATGCGGCACACTGACCCGGTTCGTGTTATTTGGGGCATCCTTCCATTTTATAAATTGCGTAACCGTTCTTGTCGATGTCGGCTCTGATGGCTGCCGGAGCTTCGAGGCTGTGATAAAAGTAACAATTCTCCGGGGTCACGACGGCATCTTCCAGATTAATGCTTGCCAGCCATTGTTTGGCGAAGCCAAGCGCTTTTTGCTGATCGTCTTCATCCAATATCACATTAAAATGCAGCGTTCTGCCTTTGGCGGTTTTTGCGTAAGTGTCGAATACATGCGAGATGGTCATCGGCTTTCTCCCTTGTTGTTAAACCGGATAGGGTATGCTCACGACACTTTTTAAAAGTGTGTGCTTGGGGTAAATACTACAGACTGCCGGCTAAGAATTCTCATCCGGTAACGGGTCAAAGAAACTGGCCGGCATTTGAAAAATATCTTTCGCCAAACCAATAGGTCGCTGTTTTGGCAAGGCATCAGACTCATGCCTCAAGTCCAGGCGGAAGCAATGTATCAGATCATATACTTCGGCTAATTTATCGCTGGGGATTTGTCTGATTTCATTGATGATTTGTTCTTGTAGAATGATAGCTTCACTTTTTTGCGCCTCGCGTACCATTTTTCAAATATCACAAAAGCTTAACCAGCGTAGCAATAACAGCCGCTTGAGCGATTAATGACCCTGCCATCCATTTAATAAGATCGACTTTAAGATCGGAAGTTACCTTGTCTATTTTTGCTTCCAGGCGCAATTCCATTTCCCGCAGATCACGGGTGCTGGCCAAGTCAGTTTCACCTTGCGCGGTTTTAAAAGCATCGGAAACAGCCTCCGCTTGCTTCGCCTCAAAACCGGCAGCAATGAGTTTGCTGATGAATTGGTGAGTGTCGAATGTAATTACAGTCATAAAAGTTTCCTGAAATGATGATGTTTAGGATACGGTCATTAATAACTTCCCGATATGGATCGGATAAAATTTTTCCGTTCGCCCTGAGCTTGTCGAAGGGTGGACGGAAAAATTTTGGCCTACCCCGCGTCAAGCCGATCATGCTTCGACAAGCTCTCAAGAAACAGCTAAATTAACGATTTAAAATCAATGATATACATTTAAAGAAAAATCATTAAATACGCCTTCAAACAGCTTGAGGCACAAGATCAAATCCCAATATTTT
>Ga0265297_10001352_pt1 | contig 58537 bp, 59 predicted proteins | sample Munlanlwell13791_FD_192502 | JGI IMG/M metagenome (GOLD analysis project Ga0265297, IMG submission 192502) | Leachate microbial communities from a municipal landfill in Southern Ontario, Canada - Leachate well 137-91 | ecosystem: Engineered > Solid waste > Landfill > Unclassified | place... | reverse complement strand
TATGACGTCGAGAACAGGCTGCAGAAAGTCATGTCAGAAAAGGGTGGAGGGACATTCAACATATCTGTCGATCTTAATGAGGGCTGGAATTTCTTCAGCCTGCCCGGATACATCCCGAATACCGGCGGCAGTATCGCCCAGATCCTCTCGTCCATCACCGGTAAATACGAGCAGGTCTCCACTTATGATACAGCCGCGGATAAGTGGCTGCACTATGTCGGCGACGCGAGGTTCGACCAATTCGATAAGTTCGAATACGGCAGGGGCTATCTCATATATTGCAATGAAGGGTGCAGCATCAGCCTTTCAGGCAACTATCCGCTAAACGGTGTACAATATTCGCTTAAAGAAGGCTGGAATCTTGTAGCCGCGCCTACGGATTCCCAGATAGAGACTTCACTCGCGCTGCGGGGAGTTACTTACGACTCGGTAGCCGGATATAACGGCGCGGATTATGCCTATGGCCCGGCGGCGCTCGAGAAGGGCAAGGCATACTGGGTGCATGTCGCAAACAGTCAGACATGGTCTGTGCCTCTGCCGCGTATCGAAACTGTTTATAGTTACGATGGAGACGGCGGCAGGGTGATGAGAAAAATAGGGACTGTCCCCCAAGGAGGGGTCTCGTCAGGTGGGGACTGTCCCAATTTTTCTACGCATTACATCGGCTCTTCCTACGAAGTCGAGGGGGACAAGACCACAAAGCACATCTTTATGGGTTCGACGAGGGTCTGTTCCATCGAAGACCTCGTAGGTGTGACCGGTCAAAGTAACCACTCCTACGAGGTCTATTACTACCATCAAGACCACATAGGTTCGAGTAACGTCATTACTGACGGAACAGGCGCTATCGTCCAGATACTAGAATATTCGCCCTTCGGCGAGGTCTCCCGCTCCACCGGAAACTATTCGACAGATAAGCGTTTCACTGGTAAGATATATGACGATTCATCCGCTCTTTTATATTTCGGGGCAAGGTATTACGACCCCGAACTGGGCCGTTTCATTACTGCAGATCCCACAATAGCGCATCCCTTCGACCCGCAGGATCTGAATCGATACAGCTACTGCAGGAATAACCCGGTTAATTACATAGATCCGACGGGGTTAAGTTGGTGGAGCAGTTTCTGGAATTGGCTGACAAGCGGCGTAGGGGCTATAATAGCGTCAATTGCGATTATTGCCGTAACTGCGGTGGCTGCGATATTTACAGGTGGAGCGCTCGCCCCTGTTTTGTGGGGTGAAATCTCCGGAGCTATAGCAGGTGCCGCAGGAGCCGCCGCTACAGGGGGCGATATAGGCAGGGGGATGCTTATAGGTACGATAGTGGGGGGCATTACAGGCGGCGTGATGGGCCAAATGTCTGCGGCGGCAGGGGCAGAAGGAGGAGCAAGTGGAGGCGCGGCTGCAGGCGGTACTACGGCAGGTTTAATAATACCAGCGGATATTGCACTGTCAATGGGAACATCTATGGCTTCTACATCAGCCGCAGTGGCAGTAAGTAATGCTGGAATAAGCGCCTGGGGCTCTGTACTTGCGTCTGGTGTTGTTGGAGGAGGTGCGGCTGTAATAAACGGGATGGTTTCAAACGCGTATGCGGCAGGTTCTAAAGTAGGTAATCATGTTACAGGAGAAGGCCCTCGCCTTTCGATAGGGTTTTCTGGAATTAGAGTTGCTGGCAAATATACATATGTTACGCACGCTGGGCTTCAGATAACCGGAACAGATGATTATAATATATCGGCCGGGTTTAATCCTGAGAATAGCAATGATATTAGTATGTTCTTAGGTAAACCTGTTAATGGAGTTGTTCGTCCGAATGAAAGATATGCATTTACATTAACTGTTAGTAAAGACCCGGTTTTTATTCAGAGGGTATTTAACAACATAATGAAGTCTAGTCAAAACCCGCCAAAATACGATTTCCATGCTTTAAATGATGGCAAACACTATGAATGTTATGATTGGGTAGCGGATATGCTGGGGAGTTAGAAAATATGCGTAAACAAAGTGTATTATTAGGAATTATATTCTGTCTTTTAGGGATAATAATAGTATCAGGAACTCTGTTGCAAATGACATTTATAATTAAATTTGAAAATACAATATTTGTTAAAAATATAGATATTTCAAAAACGGGTACAAATTACACTTTTAATTTTGTTGATAAGCATGGTCCCGAAAAGGAAGTTCTGCTGCAATTTAAAAAAACTCTACTGCCAGGAATTGATTTAAATACGACAAAACCAAATATTATCGATGGAAAAATAAGAGTTTTAGTGAAATCGTCAAATGGCAGAATGCTATATAACGAGGTAATTAGTAGAAGTAGTTTTTTAGTAAAAGAATATTCATCTGAAGATGTTAGCTTAATCATAGCTAGCTATAGCCGAGCTTTTTCGCAAAATTATGTTATTATCATAGATATATTGGAAGGTGATGCTCGATATGAAAATGTCGAGCCTACTTTAATAATAAGAAGTCCGCCAGTAGCTGGAGAGGCAGGATTTTACTTTTTATTCTTATTATTGGCTGGCTCAATCAGTTTTCTTATAGGTTTAGGAATTATAATAGTGTCGATAATAAAAAAATAATAATACACTTTACGTAAGTCAATAAAGATAATAATAGTAGACACTTTAAGAATTTTATCGAAATGAGTCAACGGTTTCATGAAAATGATTAGCATTGATTAATAACGGTGCAGGTGCCACCCTATGAGATACAAAACAATAAACAAAGGAGGACCGATATGAAAACCAAACTGACGATCATATTAATACTTTTCATGGCTATTGCTTTGACTTTGACGCTGGTTGCCTCTGCGGAGATTCCGCATCTAATGAGCTTTCAGGGTAAAGCAACCGACAAGACAGGTGCTCCTTTAAATGGCACATATAACCTGACATTCAGGATATATAATGCCGGAACAGGCGGAACTGCCAAATGGACCGAGACACAGCCGAATATCACTATTTCAAACGGTGTATTACAGGTCCAGTTGGGAAGTGTCGCGCCGCTAAGCCTGGCTTTTGACGAGTCCTACTGGATATCGATCGAGATAAACACGGATGGAGAGATGAGCCCGCGAACAAAGCTTGCCTCAACGCCATATGCATATAAATCTGAATTTGCCGACAATGGTGTGCCAACAGGTGTTATAATGATATGGGCTAGAGATACTTCGCCAAATGGTTGGCTATTGTGTGATGGCAGCGCGATATCGAGATCCACTTATGCGAATTTATTTGCTATAATAGGTACGACTTATGGGGTTGGGGATGGCGTTACAACTTTCAATTTGCCGGATATGCGAGGTCGTGTTGTTGTGCAAAAATCGACTGAAATGGAATTTATGGCATTAGGGCAAAAGGGCGGTGAAAAAGAGCATAAGTTAACAATAAACGAAATGCCCGCACATAATCATAGCTGGAGCGCTACTCAAAGAGGTGGTAATCCAGGATGGAGTAGTATTGTAGAAAATAGCAACGGTAGCTGGACAACGCTTTATGTTAATAACGCTGGTGATAATGGCGCACATAACAATTTGCAACCGTACATGGTGCTAAATTATATTATCAAGACGTAATTCCCAAGATAGTATTGATTTGCCAGCGCAAGCAGGCTGTTTTTTGTTCAATGAAAAATATGATTGGCAAGACCAAGAAAGTTATGGTGAGAGAGGATTATTTTGAAAATCAAGAAATTTATAAATAGACTACGGGATTTCATTTTACATTATATAAGCCAAAAGAAACAAACTTATTATTACGAAGATTATATCAGGGTATATCCCGATGGAATAAATTTTAATAAATATGGTAAACGTAAAAAAGCAACGCCGGATGATATTAAAAATTTTATTAATCACTATAAATTTTATAAGTTTGCGGCACAGTTTGTAAAAAATAAAGTTGTGGCTGATATCGGATGCGGGGCTGGCTATGGATGCCAGATCCTGAAAGAGGAAGGATTTGCTGCACGTGCTTATGGGGCTGACATGTCAAAACCAAGCATAGAATTTGCACAAGCACGGTATGGTAATATTGCGGAATTTAGTATTCAAGGTATAACAAATTTAAAAGAATATCTAAATCATTCTTTTGATGTCGTCATATGCAGCGAAGTCTTAGAACACATTAAAGAATATCATAAAGAAGACAGTGCAATAAAAGAATTGAAGAGGGTTACAAAGGAAGGCGGCATTATCATAATTGGGACACCTAATACGGAAATGTTGGATAATCACGGTTTTTCTTATGAAGAAATTCAAACACTCTTAGCGAATAATTTTAATAAGTTTTGTGTTTTTGAAAATGCGCTCGTCCCTTACTCTAATAAAAAAGAATTATGGAATAAGCGACTGTTAGCCAACAAAGTTGGTATAATTGTTACGCAGGATATTAATTTTAATGAAATGGTTATCCCTAAAGGAATAAATCCAGAGCTTAAAAAAGGATTGCCATCCGGTTTTATTAATGTATTAGGTTTAGAAATTAATACTGCTTTATTGCACAATACACACTCATGGGCTATTGTTGCTGTTAATTAACTTTGCGTCTAAAAAGGTCTGAATATATACAGCTTGGCCCAACATTGCGCATTATAGAATAATAAAGATGCTCAAGAAGAAAGAATGGAATTATAGTGCCGCTGGCATATTGGACAGAACACATCTTAGATTTTTTACCATCAAAAGTATACAAGAAATGTTTAAAAGCGCAGGTTTTAACATAATAAGAATAGAACGTATACTAAGCGCTTCAAATGTTAAAAAGAAAATAAATCAGATCTTCCAGAATAAATTTGCGGACGTTCTCACCGAACAATATATAGTTGTTGCTCTGAAATCAGAATAGAATAACTGGTGCCATGCATCCAGTTGCTCTTGACAGTTGACTACAAAATGTATATAATCGACTACATAATGTATACAGGAGGACGTTATGTTAGATGAACTTTTTTCATCAAGAGCCCGCGTTGAAATACTAAAGTTATTTATCTTTAATCCGCGGGATAAGTTTTACCAGCGGCAGATTTCCTTGAGATCTAAGCAGCCGATCAGGGCTGTCCAGAGAGAGGTAGAAAAACTTGAAAAGATAGGGTTAATAAAGAAGAGCGTTACAGGTAACCGCATCTATTACAGTATCGATAGCGCCTGTCCTATATATGGAGAGTTAAAAGGCATTATCTTTAAAACAGCCGGAATAGCGCAGGTCTTAAAAGCCGAACTTGACAGGTCAAAAAAAGTCATATTCGCTTTTATCTATGGCTCATATGCAGAAGGCAAGGAAGGGCCCTTGAGTGATATAGATTTAATGGTCATCGGTAATGTTTTATCCAGGGAGCTTTCAAAGATACTTTCCAAGTCGAAGATGGAATTATCGCGTGAAATAAATTACGCCGTATTTAAAACGGCCGAATTTAGAAATAAAGTAAAAGAGAAAGACCATTTTTTAAGTACGGTATTAAAAAAGAAAAAGATATTTATCATAGGGAGCGAAAATGAGCTTAAAAGATTTATTAGCTCAGGGCAGCTTAAAACCCCATAAGACGTCAAAAGAGGAGATTGAAAATCTTCTCGATCTTGTCCGGCGTGACATCAAAGACGCAAAAGTCAAAACCATATCCGTCGACAGAAGATTTGCTATAGCATATAACGCGGTTCTGCAAATGGCTACCGCTATTATATACTGTAGGGGATATATGCCGACAGGGTGGGGACATCATTATACCGTATTCAAGTCTCTTAAGTTTATAATGGGTGAAAATTATAACGATATTGCGGATTATTTCGATTCCTGCAGATCTAAAAGAAATATAACTGATTACAGGCGTACAGGAGAGATATCGGAATCAGAAACCGACGAATTGATCGGAGAGGCGGAAGACTTCCTGAATATAGTGCTGGAGTTTATCAAAAAACATCATCCCAGCCTATTAAAACCCCTATAATAATTATGACCGACCATATCGAATTCCTATTTTTTATAATTTATCGACCCCATATTCCACATAATAAGAAAACCATGAACGTTAGAAAAACATGATACGCGATTCAAAAAACTACGGTTGGGTGCCGGATATACCGGATCAGAGGGATTACCTCTATAGGGCGATAAAACCTGTTATCAGGCTCCAGAATAAGGTAGACCTAAGGGAGAGGTGTCCCGAAATAGAGCGTCAGGGTGATTTGGGAAGCTGTACAGCCCAGGCCCTAGCCGGGAACCTCGAATTTCTCGATAAGAAGATAGATGATGTTTATACGGATGTCAGCCGGCTCTTTATCTATTATAATGAGAGAGTGCTGATGGATACGGTTGATTATGATTCAGGCGCCTCCCTGAGAGACGGCATAAAGACATTGAAGAATGAAGGTGCCTGCCATGAAGTGACCTGGCCGTATAAGATATCAAAATTCGCCCAAAAGCCCTCTAAGGACTGCTATATTGAGGCTAAAAAACACCTTATCCAATCCTACCACCGTCTCCACACCATACAAGAGATGCTGATATGCCTTACCGAAGGCTACCCGTTCGTATTCGGTTTTGCCGTATATGAAAGCTTCGAATCTTCCAAGGTAAAGCGCACCGGTATAGTCAACATGCCGGGTGACGATGAGGTTGAAATAGGCGGCCATGCTGTCATGGCCGCGGGATACGACCAGAAGGCCAAAAGGTTCATTGTACGCAATTCCTGGGGCAAGACATGGGGCATGAGCGGATATTTTACGATGCCGTTTAAATATCTGGAAACCCTCGGAGGCGATTTCTGGACCATCCGGCGTTAAATGAACAGGATGGCGGGGATGGTCCATAAAGGTGCGGATGGGATTGTGCAAGATAGACTATATTGATAAAATATGAAAAATAATTTGACATATTTAGAAATGTATGATATGCTTTAAACATTCAATAAAGACCGGCAGAACTTAGCTTACTATCTAATTTTTATTGACACAAAGCTATTATTGATATACGTTTATAATCAGAAGCTACAAAGGAGTAGTGAATATGGAGATGGTCAGATAGATATTTTTAACCGTCTACCCATGAAAGGGTTGTTTTTTTATGCATAGAATATTTGAGAGTGATGCTTAGAAAGGAGATGGGAATGATTATTAGATATTTTTGTGCAGCGCTATGCGTTCTTTTGTTGTCCGGATGTTCGTCCGCTTATTATCATGCTAAGCAAGTCAATAAAGCAGATCAATTGGACAGGGTTACAGTGGGAAAAGTTCAGAGTCAAATACGTATTGGGATGTCATCTGCTCAAGTTGTCGAAGTACTTGGATCGCCTAATATAGTTACAACCGATGAAAACAGATTGGAAAATTGGGTTTATGACAAGATTGCCACGGACGTAGTTTATTCAAATGAATCGGGCGGCGCATGGCTGATAATCGGGTCTGTCCATCCGAATTCAGGGGCAAGCTCTACTTCACAGAGAACACTTACAATAGTCATTAAATTTGACGCAGACAAAAAAGTTCGCGATTTTGCCTATCATTCTTCCAGTTTTTAGGAGAATAATATGAAAAAACCAAGTAATGGGCCGAAGATATTTTTGGTGATATTTTTATGCTTAGGTATATTTGGTTGCGCTACCATGCCAAAGGGTTTTCTTAAACCATCAGAGCAGTCTCTTAAAGATAGACAGTTACAAATGAGGCAGTACGAGACAAAAGACCAGGAAAAAATAGTTACTTCTGTCGCTGGGGTTTTGCAAGATCTGGGGTTTACTCTGGATAATAGCGAGACAGAGTTAGGATTTGTAGCTGCCTCTAAGAGGGCAGACGCAACAAGCGGCGGTCAAATTGCTGCTGCAGTAATGGCCGACACATTAGGTATTGCCGCTGCTTTAATAGGTGCTCCCTGTTATACCAATGCCGTTTCACGATGCGATAAGGAGCAGATGGTGAAAGCGTCAGTAATTACCCAGCCAGCTTTAGATGGAAACAAGACAGTCGTTCGAGTCACGTTCCAAAGGATTGTGTGGAATATGGCTAATCTGATCAGTAAGATAGAAACAGTTAAGGAACCAACTATATATCAGAAATTTTACGATAGTTTGTCAAAGGCGATATTTTTGGAGGCAGAGCAAATATGAAGAAACTAATAAGGTACTGCAGTCTTTTTGTTATTCTGGCGATGGCTGTTATGGTGTCAGGCTGCGCAACAACAGCAACTAAAGCCTTTGAAAGTGATGCAAGTGCAGTTAAATTAAGGAGCATGCAAACAAGGGCTTTTGATACAATCGACAAGAAAAAAATGATGCAAACGGTAATAAGCACGATGCAGGATCTGGAATTTGTAATTGATAAAGCCGATATGACGCTTGGGTCTGTTACCGGCACTAAATTTGTTAAGCAAGCATCTGTCACGATGACTGTAACCGTACGCCCTAGAGGAGATAAACAGTTGCTTGTAAGGGCGAATGCTCAATACGGCATTAAATCCGTAGATGATGCAGCAACTTACCAGGATTTTTTTACCGCTTTAGAAAAGGCCATGTTTTTAACAGCTCAGCAAGTTGACTAGATATGAATGAAAATAGGGGTAGTTCATAAAGCGTCTCATCAGTAATTTTTTTAAATAATTCAGCCTCCTTCCGCGGAAGGAAGTGCCGTAATAAATTCATTTTTTTATATTAACATTGAGTCGTTTGATTAGGGCCACAACCTCTTTTTCGAATATCTCCTTAGCGTAGTAAATACGTCCTATTTCTTCCTTTTTTTCAAGCTCAGCAACACTCCAATTTTTGAGCATCGACTCACTTGTTATATCGCTTCTTATCTCTTTGCGGGTGATGAGATCTTTTATTTCAGCAACGTCAAATCTAAACCTTTCAAATAAAAGCACAAGATCGTAAAAATCCCTATAGCGGGCACGCTCGCTTGCCGCGCGAATCTTCTCAGCGCAAACCTCCCTTACATCCATCGCATTTACTATTGTATTAATTTTCCATGCGTTTTTATAGATAGTAGCTTTTGCCGGAAGAACAACATTCTGATAAAAATCTATCTCAACTTTTAAAGAATTGGCTAACCCCAAAGGACCGGTATATTTAAGACGGCCTATCTTGATCGTCGCCCTGGAAACATTCTCTTCCTTTACCTCCAGGAAATCCTGCGATCCAATGACCGATTTTACCTCTTCTAAGGTTATGGCATTGTCTAAAGATGTGAAGTCAAGATCTTCCGAGAGCCGCGTTTGATCAAGATAACAATGATGGATGGCGGTACCACCCTTAAAGACAAGCTTATTCTGTAACGGCGAATCGTAGATCATCTTTGAGACTATTGCCAGCAGGTAATCTTTTTCGGCATCGGCGAGTTTGTATTTAAGCGATGATTTGTTTAGAATACTCAAGTCGGATTTATTTAATAATGCTATCTTCAAAATACAGCCTCCATTTCGAATCAAACGTCTTAGAGTTTTCCGTCATTTTACTGTACCCGCCTTTGTTTTTTACGAGATTTCGTAAACCATTGGCATCAATATTCAAATGATCCAGGAAAAAACCGATCTGCCTGATCACGTCAAGCGTAAATTTAGCCGCATATTCTTTTAGAAGCTCCATGTTCATAGCATCTTTATTCTCTCTAAGCTTCTCCCAGACAAGGCTCGCGTAGTAAGCATTTGACCTAAAATATAGAATATCCAAAAGAGCTTTCTCCTTAGACGCTATATTTACCAGCCCTATATCCGAACGCTCTTCGGAAAACCCAAAATATAGATCTTTTTTAATATGGAAGAATCTGATTTCCTCATCTTTGACCTTATAGACTCTGGCACGCATGAATGTTACAGCGCCTATACCTGACAGCATCTGATCGAATAGGCCGTGATACTGTAGGGCGTTTTCGAAAGATATATATGAATCCATGTTCAAAGCATGAGAAATAGCGTAATAAGAGACGCCTTCCGTGGAAAGAGACCCGATATCTGTTACTATTGTATAAAACCCCTTCTTAATCCTTATAAGCCAACCTAGGTTTGCCAGCATAGCTATGCGGTTTCTTGCCTCGGCAAGAGAGTAGTCATTCTTTAATATCTCGTATAACTGGGTAAACGAAACTATGCGGCCATATTTTAATATGGCATTTTCAAGCAGATGTGAGTCTTTTCTAGATAAAATAGTATGTTTTATTACCATATAATAATCCTTTTTAGTTATTATCTGGTATAAATATACACTATTACTTAACTTTTGGCAAGTTTTTTTACCCCAAAATCCGGCCAGGTGATATAATAGCGCGATATGAAGAAAGCTTTATTTACGCTTATCATGGTTTTGCTGACGGTCGTGACGGTCGCGGTCATCGCGGAGGTCGCGTTCAGGGTACGAGACCTTTTCGATAGGAACGTCGGATTGAAGAATTCGATGGGACACGCCGACAAGAAGTATTCGCATGTCTTTAATCCAAACAGCCAATTCAGGAATATCTCATCAAGGCGCGGCGAATACGACGTAAACATCCATATCAATAACTACGGCTTCCGCGGGGGCGATATCGAGTTCAATAAAGAGCCCGGCACAACGCGCATAATGGCCGTCGGGGACTCATTCACTTTCGGTGTAGGTTCCAATGATAACGAGACGATACCCGCGCTTGTTGAACAAGACCTGCGCGATGAGAATGTAAGCGCGGAAGTTATTAACGCCGGGTTCGGCAATTATTCTCCGCTATTGAATTACCTGCGGCTTCGCGACGAATATCTCGAATTCAAGCCCGACCTCGTGTTGCTATTCTTCGATTTCTCGGACCTTGCCGATGTCTGGCGGGGCGAACGGTCGCTCATATACGATAAGGCGGGTAATATTCTCAGGTGCGATCCGTCATATGTGAACGGAAGATACGACTGGTGGCTGGCCATGCGTTCGCATTCACGCCTTTGCTCCTATATCCATAATAAGCTGATAAGAACCATAGAGAAGATACGCATCCTGGGGCTTGCTGAGTATATAAAGGCGAAGTTGGCGGGTAAGCGCGCCAAGGCTTTGATAGTGGCTAAAGAGAACGACTATTTCAAGACGCGGGACCCTGTCGAATATGACGGATATCTGATGATCAGGGGGCGGGACCGCCTGCCGTATATCGAGAAGCATTTTGAAAGGGTGAAAGTATATCTGGGCAAGATAAAAGAGCTGTTGGACGAGCGTAATATACCGATGATCCTCGTCATCTATCCCTACGGTATCCACGTCGGCCCGGATCAATGGGGCGAGGGCAGGGTTTACTGGGGCTTCGAGAAGGGCAGGGTATACGACGATTATTACGCTTTCGATATGCTGGAAAAATACGCACGCGACAACGATATTCCGAGCATAAACCTTTTGCCGGTATTCTTGAAAAATAAGGAGAAGAAGCTCTTCTTCGACGTCGACGGCCATTTTACGCCGGAGGCAAATCACATAGCGGCGCGGACGATAGCCGCGGACAAAGAATTCAGGCGAATAATTAACAAAATTGATTGACACTAGGGGCATAAGAATATAATATAGATGAAGAGTTCAACGGAAGCTAAAACTACAAAAAAGAGGAGTTGACATGTCCGAATACCCGGGAGTGGAAAGGCGCGAATTTTTCAGATACAGGCACGAGAAGCCGGTTACTTACAGGGTAGTAACGCCCGCTAAGACCGAAGCTTCCGATATGCTCAATGGTATGTCCAAGAACCTGAGCGCTTCAGGCATTTTATTTACCAGCAAGCATCATCCGGCCATCTCGAGCATAGTGGTGCTGGACCTGGATTTCAGGACTACGCGGATCTGCGAAGAGGTTGAGGAGCGCGCATTAATAGTGAACAACAAAGTGATAGGCAAGGTAGCGCGCATAGAGGACAATGACGACGGTTCCTTCGATGTGGGCGTGGCATTTGTTAAAAAGACCGACGGCGTTTCCGACGAGATAAAACGCCTGGTCGATTAGAATAGCATTCTAATAGTTCAACAGCAGTTTCCTGATCCTCAAGGCTTTGGGACTTTCCCCATTCTCTTCGTAAAGCTGGTACAGGAACAGAAGCATCTTCGCGTATTCCGGAGTCCCGAGGCTCAATTCATACTGCACTTCTTTTATCGCCTTTCCGTATAGGTCCTTTTTCTCATATATGACGGCCAGCGCCTGGTGGATCTGCGGCATGAGCCCATTGTGCTTAGCGAGTTCCTCGAACTCGGTGATCGCATCGTCGAACCTACCAAGATTAAAATATGCGTGTGCGAGATTGAACCGCGCCTCTTTTACGTCCCATTGGATATCTAGCGCTTCCTTGTATTTAGCAATCGCCGAGGGCAGGTCATTGCGCAGGGAATATGCGCATCCGATTTGGTAAATAATGATCGGGTCTTTCGGGTATTTCTTTACCATTAATTCCAGCAATGTCGAATTATCTTTCCAATGCAGCGTATTGCAATATGATGAGACTGCCATTGATATGATAAGCGCCAGCGTAACGCCATAAATGATAAGTTTCTTGCGCCCCGCCGCGAAGATGCCGGAAAACCCTGCTATTCCTATAAGAGGGAATAGCAGAAACCTCGGGCCCATTAATATGGCGACAAACAGGACGTTTGCTGAAGTTATCGCTGCCCAGCCGAGAAAAAATACTTCCTTTTTGAATGAAAGCCCGTATCTGAAGCCGTAATGTAGAAGAAAACATATCAGGCAGATAGTTGCAGCGATGCCTGCAAGATCCGGCGAGGGTACGACGGGGATCTTAAGCGCCTGGAATTCCAGCGGAAAAGGGAAGAGCGCGGATTTGATGTAATAGGGGATGCTCTTCAGCGTGAGGGCCAGGCATGTCGCCAGCGGCATTTCCTTCGGATGGCGTATGTAGATACCGGAAGCGCCTTCCAATGCCACATATCTTGCCCACAAGTATACGACGGCGACGACGAAAAGTGGTAGATAGTTTATCAGTTTTTTTAATATTCTTTTAACGCTGAAATCGCAGGTAAAGCAATAGTCATGCCATGCAAGAAGCGGCAACAGGAACAATGCCGCCTCTTTTGATAATAGGCCAAGGGCGAACATCATCGCTGAGCCGGCGCAGAGAAAGACGCGGCCGGATGAGCTTTTGGAATTATCGGCTTGCCGGAACATCAGAAAGGATGCAAGCGTGAATATAAGAAAGAGAGGTTCGTTCCTTCCGCTTATCCAGCAGGCGGCGATGCCGCTTACAGGATGGACGATGAATATGGCAGTTCCAAGGATAGACGCGAGCCTTGAGCCGGAAACGGCTCTGATGACGGTATAGACGAGTAATGATGTAAGTATGAATAACAGGATATTTGTCAGATGGAACATCCTGGCGTTGAGGCCCCATGCGGCATGGTCGAGATAGAAAGAGAGCATATCCAGGGGCCTGTAGTAATTGGCTGAAGCCGGGAACCTGGAGAGACGCCACATGTCCGTTAAAAAGAAGGAGCCGATGTAGCCCGGATCCTTTATGTAGGGATTCGTCTCGATAAGCGGGTCGTCGTCATAAGCAAAGCCGAATCCGAGGGCATGGCCATACAGGGCCGTCACTGCCGCGGCGATGAGGAGCAGGATGCCGCATTCTTTTAAGAGTTCGCTCGCCTTTAACATAGCATAAAATATACCATAAAGTCGGCTATCTGGTATAATAGATTTTGACGTTTGATATCTTTGGGAGTATACTTATTCGAAATGCGCCTGTGGCCTAAAGGATAAGGCAATGGCCTCCGAAGCCATGTATGGCAGTTCGATTCTGCCCAGGCGCGCCAGATAAAAAATTAACCAGGTTAGATCTGACGGAGACCGTAGTTTCTAACCTGGTTAAATAAAAATTTATATAGCCTTTTTGATCTTACCGGCCTTGAGGCACTTTACGCAGACGGTGACCCTTTGAGGAGTGCCGTCGATGATAGCGCGGACGCTCTTAAGGTTAGGCAGGAAACGGCGCGCGGTGATGCCGGTTATCTTCTGGCCCACGCCGCCTTTTTTCTTTGCCAGGCCCCGGCGGACTATAGTCCTGCCGGCTACCGGCTTCTTGCCGCATGAATAGCATACTTTTGACATGATTTTTTAGCTCCGTTTTGTCCTTCTTCGCCCTTAAGGAAGTTAGACTGCAGTAGGGCTTCGAAGGATAAATAATAACACAGGTAAATGGCGCATGCAAGAGAAAAATAAAGCAAGTTTCCATACATTGAAGTCGCCGGTCAGGTATTTCAAGGGCGTGGGCCCGAAGAAAGCGGCCGAACTTTCGAAATTGGGGATCGAGGACGCTGAGGGCCTGCTGTATTATTTGCCGGCTCGATACGAGGACAGGTCAATATTCGTTCCTATTAAAGACTTGAAGATAGGCGAATCTCAGACGATCCACGGAGATGTATTCACCGTTACAAATCGTATAGCAAAAAGCGGGATGCCGGTATTCCGGGTAGCCGTGACCGACGGCACAGGCTTTATCCACGCCGTATGGTTCAACCAGCCATACCTGAAAGATTATCTGAGAAAAGGGCAGAAGGTCGTCCTGTACGGCAAGGTCGAGCGGCACGACAAACTGCAGATAACTCAGCCGGAATATGAACTGTTGAAAGGCGACGATACCGATTCCATTCACATCGGCAGGATAGCGCCCATCTATGCCTCGACCTCGGGATTGTCGCAGAGATATCTGCGCAGCCTGCTGTTCCAGGCAGTAACGAATTATTGCAAACTCCTCGCCGAGAAATTGCCCACATATATGCAGGCCCGCGAGAAATTGGTCGACATCAAGTTCGCGATACATAATATACATTTCCCTGCCAGCTTCGATAATCTCGAAAAGGCTTACAGGCGGATAGTCTTCGAGGAATTTTTTTTACTGCAGCTTGCTCTGGCGGTAAAGAAGAAGAATGTGAAGCTGAAAGAGGACGCGCCCAGCCACAGGATAGGCGGCGAACTCGTCGATGCGTTCAAGAGGAGCCTACCGTTCGAGCTGACACAGGCCCAGAAGAAGGCCGTAGCCGATATCGAGCGCGACATGTCGAGCGGCAAGCCGATGAACAGGCTTCTCGAAGGTGACGTGGGCAGCGGCAAGACCATAGTGGCCGCATACGGACTGGCGCTCACAGTGCAGAACGGATTCCAGGGGTGTATTATGGCGCCGACGGAAGTTTTGGCGCGGCAGCATTTTATAAGCTTGAGCGAGTTTCTTATGCCGCTTGGCGTGAACGTGGCGCTTCTTGTGGGCGGAGCCGACCCGAAGACGAAGAGAGAGATCTATTCCGATATCAAGGAAGGCAACATCGACATTGTGGTCGGGACTCACGCCGTGATACAGGAGTCTGTGGAATTTAAAAAGTTAGGGTTAGCCGTGATAGACGAGCAGCATAAGTTCGGTGTAACGCAAAGAGCCATACTTAAACAAAAAGGTTACAGCCCGCATATACTTATCATGACAGCCACTCCGATACCGAGGACGCTGGCGCTAACCGTTTACGGGGACCTGGATATATCGATAATAAGGGAGATGCCGAAGGGGAGGAAGCCGATAGCCACTTATTGGGTGGAGGAAAGTAAGCGCTCTAAGGTGTACGGCTTCATCAAAGAAGAGCTTTCAAAAGGGCGGCAGGCGTACGTGATATGTCCGCTTATCGAAGAGAGCCGCGGGTCGCAGGTTCAAGGGCAAGCGGTATGGGATGGACGGCAGGGCGCTGTCAGCATGTTCGAAAAGTTGAAGAGCGAGGAGTTCCGTGATTTTGAAGTAGGACTGCTGCACGGCAGGATGCCTTCGAAAGAAAAAGAATCTGTGATGAAGGATTTCAAAAAATGGAAGATCAAGGTCCTCGTCTCGACGATAGTGATAGAGGTGGGTATCGACGTGCCGAACGCGTCTGTGATGCTCATCGAGAACGCGGAACGCTTCGGGCTGGCCCAGCTGCATCAATTGCGCGGCAGGGTCGGGAGGGGCGAACACGAATCGTATTGCATATTGCTTGCCGATCCCAAGACGGAAGAGGCGAGCCAGAGGCTGAAAGCTGTGGAAGGAACGCTCGACGGGTTCCAGATAGCCGAGGCCGACCTCGATATACGAGGGCCGGGCGAATTTTTCGGAACGCGGCAGCACGGGCTTCCGGAGATAAGGTTCGGGAATATCCTGAAAGATTTTGATATAATGGAAGCGGCCAGAAAAGAGGCGTTCGGCCTCGTGGCGGCCGATCCGGGTTTGAAAGAAGAGCGCCATAGACAGCTTAAGGCGGCGCTGGCTGACAGGTTCAAGGATAAGCTGGAATTGATAAACGTGGGGTAAATGTAAGTTTACACCTCGTAGGTGAACACCTACGAGGTGTAGTAAGGGTAGGAATGCGTATAATAGGTGGTGAATACAGATCGAGGCTTATTTCGATGCCTAAGGGCGTCGAGGTCAGGCCGACTCAAGACAAGGTCAGGCAGGCGATATTCAATATGCTGGGCGACGTCAGCGGCAAGAACACGCTCGACCTCTTCGCCGGGAGCGGCGCATTTGGCATAGAAGCCCTCTCAAGGGGCGCTGTCCACGCGACTTTCATTGACGACGATTTCAGGTGCGTCCAGACGATAAGGGAGAACCTCCGATCATTGACTATACCTGAATCTAATTATGATATTATTAGAGCAAATGCCCTCAGCGTTATGCCCAGATTGGCCAAGACGAAGGAGAAATTCGACCTGATATTCGCAGATCCCCCGTATTATAAGGGTATGGCCAAAAAATGCTTGATAAATATAGATTCTTATGATATATTATCGCCCATTGCCTTAGTGGTGATAGAGCGGTTTAAGAAGGACGCGCTTGCCGCGGATCTTAAGACCGTTATTATCGATAAGGAGAGGCAATACGGGGACACATCGGTCACAATTTTCAGAAAGGCAGCATGAAGAAATGCAAAATAGCTGTATACCCGGGCACATTTGACCCTGTTACCTACGGCCATATAGACCTTATCAGGAGAGCCTCGAAGATATTCGATAAAGTCATAGTCGCCGTAGCGCACAATAAATCCAAGGGCACACTGTTCAGCGTCGAAGAGCGCGTCTCTATGATAAGGGACGCCGTTAAGGTCATCAGGAACGTGACGGTCGACGATTTCGGCGAGCTTGCCGTGGATTACGTCAAGAAACAGGGATCGAACGTGATGATAAGAGGACTCAGGATGATCTCCGATTTCGAATATGAGTTCCAGATGGCCCTGACTAACAGGAAGCTGTCGAGCGATATCGAGACGATCTTCATGATGCCGCACGAGGATTATTCGTATGTATCGAGCAAGCTGATAAAAGAGGCCGCCGGCCTCGGAGCGAATGTCGGCTCTTTTATTCCGAAAAAAGTGGAAAAAGCTTTAAAAGAAAAGATGAACTTGAGGTGAAAGATGAGTTTTCTCGACGAGATCAGGTTAAGATCCGCTAAGGCTTCGAAGAAGGTCGTCCTTCCGGAAAGCGAAGATAAGCGGACGCTCGACGCGCTGGAAATTATTTTAGATAAAAAAATAGCGAAGATAATATTGATCGGCAAAGAGGACCTTAAATCCGGGATAAAGAGCAAAAATACGAAAGACCTGGAGATCATCGACCCCGCAACATACAAAGATACGGATGGCATAGCCTCGGAGTATTACGAATTAAGAAAAGCTAAAGGGATGACGCCGGAAGAGGCGAAGTCCATCATGACGAAAGATTATCTGACATTCGGAGGCATGCTGGTGCGCAAGGAACTGGCCGACGGTTTTGTGGCCGGCGCGAGCCATACCACGCCGGATGTCATACGGGCGTCGTTAAGGACGCTCAGGATCGACAAGAACATCGGCGTTGTGTCGGGCGCGTTCCTGATGGAAGTGCCGAATTCGCCGTACGGCGAAAAGGGCGTGTTCATATACGGGGATTGCGGCGTCAATCCTGAGCCGAACGCGAGGCAGCTGGCCGGCATAGCCGCGTCCTCCGCTGAGTTATTCAAAAAGCTTGTCGGGACTACGCCCAGGGTGGCATTCCTGAGTTATTCGTCCAAGGGAAGCGCCGAGGGCCCGCTGGTGGAGAAGGTAAAAGAAGCCGTGGCTAAGGCGAGAGAGATATCGCCGGGACTGCTGGTGGATGGCGAGTTTCAGGTCGACAGCGCCATAGTGCCGGAAGTGGCGAAGATAAAGTGCGCCCGGAGCGATGTTGCCGGAAAGGCTAATGTCCTGATATTCCCTGACCTGAATTCCGGTAATATTTCATATAAACTGACCCAGAGGCTGGCCAATGCAAGAGCGGTCGGGCCTCTGCTTCTTGGGTTCACTAAACCATCGAGCGACCTGTCCAGGGGCTGTGACGCGGAAGACATCGTCGATGCAGTAGCGATAACGGCGATAAGGGCGGCATGATAATCCTAGTTATAAATTGCGGCAGTTCGTCCGCGAAATACCAGGTGTTCGATATTAAAAAGAAACAGTCTTTGGCGAAAGGCGTCGTAGAGCGTATAGGCCAGGCGGGTTCGACGTTGTGTCACCAGAAAGAAGGCAGCCCTTCCTTAAACAAGAACGTCCTCTGTAACGACCATCACGCCGCTATCGGCATGATAGTCAGTATCCTGAGCGATAAGCGCTATGGGGTGATATCGTCTAAAGGCGATATAGCCGGCATAGGCCATCGCGTTGTCCACGGAGGAGAGGAGTTCAAGGAGTCGACCCTCATCACGGCGAAGGTGCTGCGCTCAATACAAAAATACAGCGAACTTGCGCCGCTCCATAATCCGCCGGCGCTCCTGGGAATAGAAGCGTGCCTGCAGATACTTAAGGGTGTGCCCCAGGCGGCGGTTTTCGATACATCTTTCCACCAGACGATGCCCGAAGTGGCGTTCCTGTACGGCCTGCCTTTCGAATATTACAAAAATTACGGCATAAGGAGATACGGTTTTCACGGGACTAGCCACAAGTTCGTGACCGAAGAGGCAGGACGTATCCTGAAGCGCCCCCTGAAGAGCCTGAAGCTAATAACGTGCCATCTCGGGAACGGCTGCAGCATGACCGCGGTCGACGGAGGCAAGTCCGTAGATACATCGATGGGATTTACGCCGCTGGAAGGACTTTTGATGGGGACGCGGTCGGGCGATCTCGACCCGGCTGCCGTATTGTACCTGCTGGAAAAAGAGAACCTGTCGTTTAACCGGGTCAACGATATATTGAACAAAGAGAGCGGCCTTCTCGGGATATCGGGCGTCAGCAACGACATGCGCGACATATTGAAGGCCTCAAAAGGCAGGGGCGAGAAGGCCCTAAGGTCCAAGCTGGCCATAGACATGTTCATCTACAGGGCAAAGAAATATATCGGTTCTTACCAGGCGGTGCTTGGAAGATTGGACGCGGTGATATTTACGGCCGGAATAGGAGAACATAATCCTTGGCTGGTAAAGCGGATCATGAGGGAGATCAAGGGGATAGTCGGGCGCAAGGTGAGATTTTTGATAATACCTACGAACGAAGAGTTGCTGATAGCGCACGATACGTATCAAATTGTAAAAGACAGAAGTTATTAAAGGAGGAACAATGGCACTACCAAAAAGAAAACACTCTAAGGCGCGGAGAGATAAAAGACGCAGCGCGAACAGTAAGGTATTCATGCAGGACCTTGCCGTATGCACTAACTGCAAAAAGGTAAGGATACCGCACCGTGTTTGCCCTCACTGCGGTTATTATAACGGTAAGCCGGTCGTCATGATGAAAGAAAAAAAGACGAAAAAGAAGCAATAATAAGGAAGAGAAAGATATGAAGATAGTGATCGATGCAATGGGTAGCGATAGGGCGCCCGTCGTAGAGGTCGAAGGGGCGATCCAGGCCGTAGAGGAACTCGGCCATGACCTGATCCTTGTAGGCGACGAGAAGACGATCAGGGCCGAATTGAACAAATATAAGGACTATTCGTCAAAGATAACCGTGTTGCACGCGCCCGAGAGGATAGAGATGCATGAGCCTGCCGCCATCTCCGTAAGGCGCAAGCGCCATTCATCTATAGTCGTCGGACTCGACCTTATAAAGAGGGAACAGGCGGACAGTTTCATCAGCGCCGGCAATACGGGGGCGGTTGTTTGCGCGGCCACGCTCTCTTTGAGACTTTTGCCGGGCATCGAGCGTCCTGGCATAGCCATAGTAATACCGACCCTCGCCGGACCTTCGGTGATAATCGACGTCGGCGCGAATATAGATCCCAAGCCGATCCATCTTCTCCAGTACGGCATTATGGCGGACGCGTATTGCAGGTACATCCTGCGGAAATCGAATCCCAAAGTGGGACTGCTGAATGTAGGCGAGGAGGAGTCCAAAGGGACGGAATTCGTTAAAGAGACCCACACGCTTCTCAGCGAATCAAAACTCAACTTCATCGGGAACATGGAAGGACGCGATATATATGCCGGTACCGCCGACATAGTCCTGTGCGATGGGTTCGTCGGCAATGTCATACTCAAGGTCTCGGAGAGCGTAGTGGATACAATCGTGAAACTTCTTAAGCATGAGATAAAGTCCAATATAATCGCCACGCTGGGCGCCGCGCTCGCGAGCTCCGCGTTTAACGAACTGAAGAAGAAGATGGATTATTCGGAGTACGGCGGAGCGCCGCTTTTGGGCGTAGACGGAAGATGTATCATAAGCCACGGCTCGTCCAGCCCCAAGGCGATAAAGAACGCTATAAGGGTAGCCGGCGAGTTCAAGGACCTGGATGTGAACAAACATATCGTAGAGGAATTGGAGAGTTATTGATATGTGTGAAAAAATCAAGACAGGCATATTGGGGCTGGGGTCGTATCTCCCGGAAAAGGTGCTCACCAATAAGGACCTGGAAAAGATGGTCGATACTACCGACGAATGGATCACCACGAGGACGGGAATCAAAGAGCGCAGGATAGCCCGGCCCGACGAAGCGACGAGCGATATGGCAACGGAGGCGGCCAAGAGGGCTCTCAAAGACGCCAATCTGAAACCAGAGGATATAGACCTCATCATCGTAGCGACCATTACGCCGGATATGTTCTTTCCGGCGACGGCGTGTCTCGTCCAGGAAAAGATAGGCGCGAGGACGGTTCCCGCGTTCGATATAAGCGTAGCCTGTTCCGGCTTCATATACGGGCTCGCGATAGCCGATAAATTTATCTCCTCGGGAACTTATAAGCACGCGCTCGTGATAGCCGCGGAAAAACTCTCGGCGATAACGGACTGGAGCGACCGCGCGACCTGCGTCTTATTCGGAGACGGGGCGGGCGCCGCCGTGCTGGGGCCGGTAGAGCGCGGCGGGATATTGTCGGTCTACCTCGGCGCTAACGGGAAACAGGGCGAACTCATCAAACTTCCGGCGGGCGGCTCCAGGATGCCGGCCAGCAAGAAGACGGTCGAAGACAAGCTTCATTTCATTAAAATGAACGGCACAGAACTCTTCAAACATGCCGTCAAGATAATGGCCGACGCCGCGCTTGAAGCGACAAAACCTCTCGGGCTGACGGCTAAAGATATCGCCCTGGTAATACCTCATCAGGCCAACATCAGGATACTGAACGCCGTGGCGAAGAGGATGGGGTTGACGCCGGACAAGATATATTTGAATATCGATAAATACGGCAATATGTCGGCTGCGTCGAGCGCCGTTGCGCTGGTCGAGGCGATCAAAGAAGGCAGGGTCAAGAAGGGCGAGAAGCTGCTTCTGGACGCGTTCGGCGGCGGGCTGACGTGGGGCGCAATCGTAATAGAGTGGTGAGACAATGGCAGACGCAGCGTTGATATTTCCGGGACAGGGCGCGCAATCCGTTGGTATGGGCAAAGACCTGTATGCCGGTTTCTCTCAGGCGAAAGATGTATTTGACAGGGCAAACTCTGTCCTGAAATTCGACCTGACTAAATTATGTTTCGAAGGTCCGCAGGAGATCCTATCTACTACGCAGAACAGCCAACCGGCTATACTTACCGCAAGCGTCGCGGCCCTGAGGGTATTTGAGTCTTCCTCTTATTATGGGCAGGTCACGTCTAAGTTCAGCCTGGGCTTGAGCCTGGGCGAATACACTGCGCTTGTGGCATGCGGAAGCATGTCATTCGAGGATGCGCTGGTACTCGTCAGGAAACGCGGCGAGCTGATGGAGGACGCGTCGAAGAAGAACCCAGGCAAGATGGCATGCGTTATAGGGATGGACCTTAATCTCGTCGAGGAATTGTGCAAAGGATTCGGTTGCGAGATAGCGAACCTCAATTGTCCCGGGCAGGTCGTAGTTTCCGGCAAGACGTCTAATATCGAGCTTTTTGCGAGCCTTGCGAAAGAGAAAGGCGCCAAACGCGTCCTGATGCTCGATGTAAGCGGCCCGTTCCATTCGTCGCTCATGACCCACGCGCGGGACAAGCTGAAGGACTATATTGAAAAGATCCAGATACTGCCGCCGAGGATACCGTTCATATCGAACGTCGACGCGAAAGTCCAGACCGACCCGGCAAAGATAAAAGAAAACTTGATAGCGCAGGTAAATACAAGGACTCTATGGGAAGAATCCGTCAGGTCGGTAGTCCGGACGGGCGTAAAACTATTCCTTGAGATAGGGCCCGGGCAAGTATTGAAAGGCATCAATAAAAAGATAGACTCAAAGCTGGAGACAAAGAATATCGGTACATCGCAGGATGTGCAGGTATTGACAGCGCAACCGATCTCATAAAGGAGACATTTATGGCAAAGACAGCTGACGAAAAAGCAGCATCAACGAAATCGATAAAGGGGACGAAGACAGAGAAAAATCTTTTGGCTGCTTTTGCGGGAGAGTCGCAGGCCAGAAACAGGTATACGTACTTCGCTAGCGCGGCCAGGAAAGAAGGATTTGAGCAGATCGCCAATATTTTCACGGAGACGGCCGAGAACGAAAAAGAACACGCGAAGGTATTCTTCAAATATCTGCAGGGCGGCGATGTGTCGATAACGGCTTCATATCCGGCCGGCCAGATCAAAGACGCTAAGTCTAATCTTGAGGCCGCGGCGGCAGGCGAGAATCTGGAGTGGACGACGCTCTATGCCGATTTTTCGAAGACAGCCGCGGATGAAGGGTTCCCGGAGATCGCGAGGTCGTTTGAGCAGATCTCCAAAGTCGAGAAGTTCCATGAATCGAGATACAGGAAGCTTATCAATAACATTTCCGGCAATGAGGTGTTCAAGAAGCGGACACCTGTTAAATGGCATTGTATAAACTGCGGTTACGTCTTTGAGGGCGCCGAGGCCCCGCGCGAATGCCCGGCGTGCAAACATCCACAGGCCTATTACGAGCAGCTGGCCGAGAACTACTAAAGACAGACCCTATCTTATGGGATTCGATCCGGAGGAAGTGCTCTTTTCTCCCACCGCGCGGTGCAACCTTGCGTGCCCGCATTGTACCTCCGCAAAGACCGGGCCTAACCTATCCGTCGGAACGGCTGAAAGGTTTTTGGCAGGATGCGGGAAAATAGGCATTAAATACGTCGGTTTTACCGGAGGCGAACCTTTTCTCGCTCCGGATTTTTTATGTTCTCTCACGAGAAAAGCCGTGAGCGAAGGCATGCTATTCGACAGGATAATGACCAACGGCGTATGGTATAAGTCCGGCTCGCACCTCGACGGCGCGCTGGCGCGTCTGCGCAAGGCAGGATACGACGGTTCGATATGCGTGAGCGTAGACGCATTCCATAAGCAGGATCTGAAGAAAGCGGCTCGATTTATTGAAACAGCCGTGTCTATATGGCAGAGGCCGGATATAGTGTCGATCGCAAGGACGACAGGCGCGCGCGACAAAGCTACGGATCGAATGCTTCGGATCCTGGCTCGTTTATTGGGCGCCGGTTATGCGCGGGCAGGCCGAGGTTCGCACTGCATCAGGAACGATTCCGTTTTTGTGAGGGTATCCAACATTGAATTGTCTCCCGTCGGAAAGGCCGGAAGGCTCAAAGATCCATGGGGCGGCCGGTGGTTCAAAGAGGACTATTGTAAAGGGCCCGGTAACGCGTTTTTTGTGATGCCCGACGGCAAAGTGAAGCCGTGCTGCGGATACGCGGCTGATTCCGAAATCCTGACCATAGGGAATATAAAACGCGATTCCGCCGCGGATATATTACGCAGGGCCGGCTCAAACAGGTTTGTTGCCGCGGTATTCGATTCGGGCCTTACCGAGATACGTAAAAAACTCGAGCGCCTGGGAGTGAAATTTCCCGGAAAGACGACAAACCATTGCTATCTGTGTTATTATATATTAAATAATATCCCCGGAGAGATTCTCCGGCGTTGCCTTAAGTAAGGGCCTATGCCAAAAAGACAGGAGACGTTTATGAGAGGAGTGATGGTTTTGGCGGTCGTATCGATCGCATTTATCTGTCCGGCTATTATATTCGCGGAGAATGACATGCAGGGTAACGGTTCAACGCCCGACGTGTCGATACCTCCCGGGATGGAGGCAAGAAAGGTCAATAATGACGTCACCATACTGATGCCGAAAGGCGCGAAGATGCATCAGCGCAATGCCACTACGTTCATCCTTGAAAGCGCGGAAGAGTTTTCGTCGAGGAAATTCGTGGAGGTAGACCGCCGTCTTCAGAAACTGGAGGCGGAGAATGTCGAGCTCAAAAAAGAGATAGACGAACTTAAAACCCGTGTGAATGAGGCAAGGGAACCCGCAGATGAGACGAATGCAACCGAAGTTTATTAACGCGGTTATCTTAGCGCTGATATTTTTATCCGCGGATATTGTTCATGCCGGGACACAAACGGACCAGCTTAATAAGGGAAAACAATTCAAGGAGATACCAGTTAAGGTACTGCGTGAGATCAAGCTTGAAAAGGGTTATCATGAAGGGCTTTTCTGGAACGGCGCCGACATATGGGTGGCGAACGGCCCCGTCGCTAAGGGGTTGAACGGCAATGTATGGGTTGTCGACGCAATGAGCGGCCTGCACGTTCGCGACATCAAACCGATAGGGAGTTTCACCGAAGGGATCACGAGGAAGTCCGGCGACGTATATTTTGTGACCGATTGGCAGGCGCGTAAACTTTACCGGGTCCGCATCGAGAATGACGAGATGGTGCCGGACGGCCTCGAGGTTTCGCTTGCGCCGTCCTTTCCGGCAGGCGTCGTATGGACCGGAAGCCGCTTATTCGTAATAACGTGGACGCGCGGAATGGGCACTAAATTCCATCTTCTTGAGATGAACGAGAACGCCAATATTATAAAGAAGGTGGAGATCAAGTATATCCAGGAACCGTGCCAGATGGCGTGGGACGGTAAAAATTTATGGATAACGAGCTGGTTCGACAAGATAGTCTACAAGATAGACGTTGATAGATATGAAATCATAGGCGCTTTTATTTCGGCTGTGAACAGGGCGACAGGTATAGCGTGGGACGGTAAACATCTTTGGTTGACGGGAACGGCTGCCGACCTGTACCAGCTTGAGGTGTCGAAATGAGGCGAAGGACGTCGATACTGGCCGCGCCCTCCAGCTCTGGGCCGGGGTCAACTCATCGGCAAATATAAGAAGTAATCCGCGAAAGATTTTACTATTCCTGCTCTAACCTAAGCCTAGTTATGTGAGCACTGAAAATATTTCCCCACTCTCATACTACAGGGTCGGTCTTTGTTCAGTCGAAAAACGGGAGCCTGCGGCAACTCGGCCGGCGTCCCGCCTGCCCGGCTTCGACTGTGTCAGGCGGGCAGGCCCGCCTTTGGCGGGACGATGATCCGGCCTCAGACAGCCTTGGCTCTTTTAATATCAAAACATTGTTATATATAACCGTTTTTCTCCATCACAAAGACCTAATATTTTCAATGTGCTCATCATAACGTCGGCTTAGGTTTTTATCTGTTTCCCTAGTAAGATTTTTCGCTACTCAAGTGGCAGAAAATATGAGCTTTTCTTCATTGACATTTTTGCTGTCCTTATGATATATTAAATTTCTTATATCCAAATATTATTATATATATGAATAGAATAAATAATATCTCTATTATAGGCGACGGCGGATGGGGCACGACTCTTGCTATCTTATTGGCAAATAAGGGGTTCGATGTCACTATGTGGGGCGCTTTTCCCGATTATATAGAGATATTGAAGCGCGGCAGGGAGAATCTCAAATTCCTTCCCGGCGTAAAGATGCCGAATAATGTAGGTTTTACCGCGTCCATGAAGGACGCCGTATATGGCAAGGACCTCATCGCGCTGGCCGTGCCTTCGCAGTTCATGAGGGGCGTGCTGAATGAATTGAAGAAAGAAAATACGGCAGATAAAGCTCTCATAAGCGTCACCAAAGGAATAGAGAACGATACGCTTATGCGGATGTCCGAAGTCATACACGAGGTTATGGGCAGCAGGCCTCCTGCGGTGCTTTCCGGGCCGACCATAGCGCTCGAGGTGGCCAACGGAGTCCCCACTACGGCTGTCATATCGTCGGAGGATCTCGGGCTTGCCCGGCAACTGCAGGAAGTCTTTATGACCGACCGGTTCAGAATATACACTACGAATGATATCAAGGGCGTTGAGCTCGGCGGCGCTTTGAAGAACATAGTCGCGATAGCCGCAGGCGCGAGCGACGCTCTCGGATTCGGAACCAACGCGAAGGCGGCGCTCCTTACCCGGGGGCTGGTCGAGATAGTGCGGCTTGGCGCGGCAATGGGAGCGAAGAAAGAGACGTTTTACGGATTAAGCGGCCTCGGCGATCTTACGACGACATGCATAAGCCAGTATTCCAGGAACAGGTGGCTTGGAGAACAGATCGGCCTGGGCAAAAAACTGAAAGATGTGCTGAAAGAGACCGATATGGTCATTGAAGGAGTGGCGACCTCGAAGGCGGCCTATGATCTCTCTAAGAAGCATAAAGTGGAGATGCCGATAACGGTAGAGATATATAAAGTGCTTTACGAGAACAAGGACCCTAAAAGAGCGGTCCATGACCTCATGACCCGAACGCCAAAGATGGAGGACGGGGCTTAGTGATGATGGGTTTGCGGTAACAAAAAATTGTTTTGGCGGGGCGTAGCGCAGATTGGCTAGAGCACTTGCTTGGGGTGCAAGGGGTCGGCGGTTCGAATCCGCCCGCCCCGACCATAACGATTTTTCGAGGAAAGACATGAAAAAGATAAAAATAGGAATTATCGGTTTCGGCAAAATCGGCGCGGGCGTAGTCAAGGCGCTGAAGTCACGGCGGGCTTTTTTGCGCGACAAGAGTGATGTGGATGTTACGGTCTCCTTGATATGCGATAAGGACCTGAAGGCGAAGCGTCCTGTAAAAGTGGACAGGAAGACGCTTACCAGGTCTATAGGGAAGGTCCTGTATGACCCGAAGATAGATATAATCGTAGAACTCATAGGCGGGATAAGGCCGGCAAAGGACGTCGTCCTGGAAGCGCTGCGCCAGGGGAAACATGTCGTAACGGCCAATAAGGCGCTATTGTCGGATTCCGGATACGAGATATTCAACCTCTCGAACGCGCTAGGGCTGTGCGTAGGTTTTGAGGCGAGTGTCGGCGGAGGCATCCCCATAATCCGCGCGATGAAGGAGGGCTTCGTCGCTAACAGGTTTGAGGTAATATACGGGATAATAAACGGGACCAGTAATTTCATATTGTCGAAGATGGCCCAGGACGGCCTCGATTTCAAAGAGGCGCTGGAGATGGCCCAGAAGCTGGGTTACGCAGAGGCCGACCCGTATCTTGACATAAGCGGCGGAGACTCGAGCCACAAATTATCCGTTCTCGCGCTGCTGGGCTTCGGCGCGTCCGTCAAGGCCGGCGGTATTTATACAGAAGGCATTACCAATATCGAAGCCGGAGACATAACGTACGCGAAAGAACTCGGGTACGTAATAAAGCTCCTGGCGATTGCTAAGAGGTACGGAGATTCGCTTGAGCTTAGGGTCCACCCGACGCTTATACCGGAATCGCATATGCTATCGAACGTGAACGGCGTGTATAACGCGATATTTGTAAAGGGCGACCTTGCGGGTGAAAATCTTTTCTATGGGAAGGGCGCGGGCGCCGAACCGACCTCGAGCGCCGTTGTGAGCGACATCATCGCTATATCGAAGCATATAGCTAAGGACGGCGCCAAGGTAGATTGCTGCGTCGGTTTCAAAAAAGACGTCAAGTCGATAAGGGCGATGGATGATATAAAGACCAGATACTACATAAGGTTCTCGGCGATCGATAAGCCCGGAGTCCTGGCCAGGATATCAGGCATACTCGCGAAGTATAAGATAAGCATAGCAAGCGTTTCCCAGAAACAGAAGAAGAGCTCTAAAGTCGTTCCGATAGTCATGATGACCCATGAGGCGCGCGAGCGTGACATGGCTAAGGCGATAAAAGAGATAGACAAGTTGAACGCTATGAAGAAGAAATCGGTCCTGATAAGGGTCGAGAGGTAACGTATGGAAATATGGAACGGTATTATTGAAAAGTATAAGAAATTTTTACCGATAACCGGTAAAACCCCGGTAATCACGCTGAAAGAGGGTAATACGCCGCTGATCCGCGCGCTTCATCTGTCGGCCATGATAGGAGAAAGCGCGGAGGTCTACCTGAAGTATGAGGGGCTGAATCCTACCGGTTCATTCAAAGACCGGGGTATGACCCTCGCTATTTCCAAAGCCATGGAAGAAGGGTCAAAGGCGGTGATGTGCGCGTCTACCGGCAACACTTCGGCATCTGCCGCGGCTTATGCCGCAAAGGCGGGCCTCAAGGCGGTAGTGCTGATACCCGAGGGCTCGATCGCGCTCGGTAAACTGTCGCAGGCTATGATCCACGGGGCAAAGGTAATTGCGGTGAAGGGGAATTTCGATGACGCGCTGGAATTGGTCAGGGATATAACTAAAAAATATCCGCTGACCCTGGTAAATTCAATCAATCCTTACAGGATCGAAGGGCAGAAGACCGGTTCGTTCGAGATATGCGATTGTCTCGGCGACGCGCCCGATTTTCACGCGATCCCCGTAGGAAACGCCGGGAACATAACCGCGTATTGGAAAGGTTACAAAGAATATAAGCATGCAGGTTTTAGTAAAACGCTGCCGAAGATGCTGGGTTTTCAGGCGGAGGGTGCGGCCCCGATAGTTCTTGGCCATCCGGTTAAGGACCCTAAGACCATCGCGACAGCTATCAAGATCGGCAACCCGGCAAGCTGGAAACAGGCCGAATTAGCCCGAGACGAGTCGGGCGGCCTGATAGACGCTGTCACCGACGAGGAAATCCTCGCGGCATACAAATTGCTTGCTGCTAAAGAAGGGGTTTTTGTCGAGCCTGCGAGCGCGGCGAGCGTTGCGGGCATATTGAAATTGGCTAAAAAAGGATATTTTAAGAAGGCTAATGCGAAGATCGTCTGTGTCCTGACCGGCCACGGCCTGAAGGATCCCGACAGGGCAATAGCGAGCGTTGAAAAGCCGAAGGTTCTGGAGCCGAAAATTGAACTGATAGTCAGCGAGATGGGGTTTTGAATATGAAATACGCTATACTTGTAGGCGACGGTATGAGTGACTACCCGATGCCTGAGCTTGACAACAAGACACCTCTTGAAGTCGCCAAGATACCGAATATCAATGAGATCGTGAAGTCCGGCATGATAGGGCTGGTCAAGACCGTTCCGAGGGGCATGAAGCCCGCGAGCGACATCGCGAATCTTTCTATAATGGGATACGACCCGAAGACATATTACACAGGCAGGGGCCCGCTGGAAGCGGCTAACATCGGCATAGAACTCGATACGGACGAAATAGCGTTCAGATGTAATCTCGTAACTGTTACTAACGATACGATGGCCGATTACAGCGCGGGCCACATCTCCGATAAAGAGTCGGCCAAGCTGATGGAGTATTTGAACGAAAAGCTCGGATCCCAGACGATAAAATTTTACCACGGCAAGAGCTACCGCAACCTCGTAGTGATAAAGACGAGGTCGGTAGGCGAATTGAACGAACTGAAGAAAGTCGAATGCACGCCGCCGCACGACATAACGGGAGGGAGCGTTTCGAAACATCTCCCCGCAGGTAACGGCGCTGAGCCTTTAATGCGGCTTATGAACGATTCGAGGCCGTTCCTGGATAAGCACGAGATTAACAGGGTAAGGGTCGATCTTAAGGAGAACCCCGCTAACATGATATGGTTATGGGGGCAGGGCACCAATCCTAACATGCCGAGCTTTAAGGGGATGTTCGACCTCGACGGATCCGTCATCTCGGCTGTCGATCTTGTTAACGGCATCGGCAAACTGATAGGCCTGGAACTTATAAATGTTCCGGGCGCGACCGGTTATTACGATACGAATTATCAGGGTAAGGGGGAATACGCCCTAGAGTCTTTGAAAAGTAAAGATTTTGTATTTGTCCACGTCGAATCACCGGACGAGGCCGGGCATAACGGCGACGTAAGGGCGAAAATAACCGCAATAGAGAATTTCGACAAGTTCGTCGTAGGCGCCGTATGGAGATATCTGAAGCAGACCAAGGATTTCAGGATAATGGTATTGTCGGACCACGCGACGCCTGTCTTGCTGAAGACGCATGTCTCCGATCCCGCGCCGTTTGCTATGGCGGGGAAGGGCGTCGGGCATAATGGATTTGACATTTACAGCGAATCAAACGCCGCGCTCGGCAAGATAAAATTCAGGTCGGGAGCGGCGCTTACCGAAGCTTTGATGAAGAGCGCGAACGTAGAGTGCCGGAAGGTGGTTATATGAATAAGGGGGTCATCGTCCAGAAATACGGCGGGACCAGTGTTGCTGATGTCGAACGCATACAGCATGTGGCCGGACGGGTCGTAGCTACCGCCAGAGACGGTTACAACGTAGTCGTCGTAGTTTCCGCGCTCGGCCATACTACCGATGAGTTGATAGCATTGGCCAATAAGATAACAGCCCAGCCGTCCGAGCGGGAGCTGGACATGCTTATATCGACAGGTGAGCAGGTATCGTGCGCGCTTTTGGCGATGGCAATACATAAGCTGGGCGTTGACGCTATATCTTTTACAGGCGCTCAGGTCGGTATAATGACAGACGACTCTTTCACAAAGGCCAGGATCGTGGACATCAACGCAAAAAGGATAGTGGAAGAGCTGAAAAAAAAGAAGATCGTGATAGTAGCGGGCTTCCAGGGCGTGAATGTTAACCAGGATATTACGACTCTCGGCAGGGGAGGCTCAAACCTTACCGCCGTGGCGCTTGCTAAGGTATTGAATGCGGTATCGTGCGAAATGAATACGGATGTTGAGGGCGTCTTCACAGCGGACCCCAGGGTGGTAAAGGACGCGAAGAAGCTGGACAGGGTAAGCTATGAGGAGATGTTCGAACTTGCGTCCCTGGGGACCCAGATACTCCAGGCGCGTTCGATCGAATTCGCTATGAAGTTCGGTGTGCCCATACATGTCAGATCGACATTTTCGAATAAGGCGGGGACGATAATCTCCAAGGAGGTAAGGGCGATGGAAAATATAGTTGTTTCCGGAGTTGCGTTAAATAAAGATGAGGCGAAGGTCACTATCTGCGATGTCCCGGACAAGCCGGGGATAGCTGCCAAGATATTCAAGGATATAGCCAAGGGCGGCATTAACGTTGACATGATAGTGCAGAACGTCTCCAGGACCGGTTCCACCGACCTGTCATTTACCGTTCCCGCGACGGACCTTAACAGGACCATAAAAGTCGCCAGGGAGCTGTCGAAGAAGGTCGGGGCCGGTGACATCACCTTTGATAAGGATATAGCAAAGGTCTCCGTGGTAGGTATAGGCATGAGAAGCCATTCCGGCGTCGCGGCGAAAATGTTCGAGGCGTTGGCGGAGAACAAGATTAATATAGAAATGATCTCTACGAGCGAGATAAAGATATCCTGTATAGTTGAGAAGAGGCGCGGCGAGGATGCCGTGAGGGCGATCCACGGGAAGTTCGGATTGGGCAAAAAATAGAGCTAAAAAGAGGGACCTATGGGTAAAATCGAGCTGTATGACACTACTTTGCGCGACGGGGCGCAGTCGGAGGGGATTTCCTTTTCGGTCGTTGATAAGCTCAAGATCTGCGAGAAGCTGGACGCGCTCGGCATAGACTTTATCGAAGGCGGTTGGCCCGGAGCGAACCCGAAAGATATGAGCTTCTTTAAGAAGGCTAAATCCCTTCATCTGCGATTTTCAGAACTTGTCGCTTTCGGCAGTACCAGGCGCGCGCACACCAGGGCCTCGATGGACAAGGTGCTCAATAACCTCGTGGCGGCAGGGACGAAGTACGTTACTATCTTCGGTAAGAGTTGGGACCTCCACGTGGAAGAAGTCTTCAATGTCGACCTCGACGAGAATTTGAGGATGATAGAAGATTCTATCAGGTTCTTAAGGTCTAAAGGCCGCGAGGTTTTCTACGACGCCGAACATTTCTTTGACGGATATAAGGGTAATAAGGAATACGCCCTTAAGACCCTGAAGGCCGCTGAGGCGGCCGGCGCGTCCAGGATCATATTGTGCGATACGAACGGCGGCACTATGACTACCCAGGTTTTTGAGATAGTCGAAGAGGTCAAAGCCGCTATCTCTGTTCCGCTGGGAATACATGCTCATAACGATTGCGATATGGCCGTCGCGAATTCTATTGCCGCCGTCCAGGCGGGCTGCGTCCAGGCGCAGGGCACCATGAACGGTTACGGCGAGAGATGCGGTAACGCGAACCTCGTATCGATAATTGCCAACCTAAAATTAAAACTAGGCATGGCATGCGTATCCGGCCTGTCGCTTAAAGAGCTGACGGAAGTTTCCAGGTTTGTAGCGGATGTGTGCAACATGAAACTGCAGGACAACCAGCCTTATGTCGGCAACAGCGCGTTCGCCCACAAAGCGGGGGTCCATGTCAACGCCATATTGAAGAATCCAAGGACCTACGAGCATGTGGATCCTCATAGCATAGGGAACCACAGGAGACTCTTGATCTCCGAGCTGTCGGGAAAATCTACCATCCTGAAGAAAGCGGAGGAGATGGATCTGGGTATCGATAAGGACGGGAAGGGGTCTAAGAAGATCCTGAAGATCCTGCAGGATCTTGAGCATAAAGGGTATCATTTTGAGGCCGCGGAAGCTTCCCTGGAGCTACTGATTAAACGGGTATTGAAGAAGTTCAAAAATTTCTTCGACCTGGAAGATTTCAGGGTAATCATGGAGAAGAAAAAAAACGGCAAGATGTCTTCGGAGGTTGTTATCAAGCTGAAGGTCGGCAAAGAGCTGGAGCACACAGCCTCTACAGGAGACGGCCCTGTGAATGCCCTCGACAGCGCTTTGAGGAAGGCGTTGAAGAAGTTCTACCCGAGCCTCGACCAGATGCACCTCATGGATTACAAGGTTAGGGTCCTTGACGAGAAAGAGGGGACGGCCGCCAAGGTCCGCGTATTGATCCAATCACAGGACAAGGCCGATTCCTGGTGGACGATGGGGGTTTCGGAAAATATCATAGACGCTTCCTGGCAGGCCCTGGTAGATTCGGTGGAGTATAAGCTTCTCAAGGATTCGGAACGGTCGAAGGCCGGAACGTCGAAATGAACAATTATTTATGATCCTGTTTAACAGAAGAACTCCTGTTATTGTTTTAGTGTTATTAGCAGGCTATCTGAGTTTGACAACAGCTTCCTCGCCAGCCGCAACGCGCCGCGACGCCGGTATCTGTAAGGATAAGAACGGTTATTTTGCATTCTCTCCTCCTAAAGGCTGGAAGATAGAGGACCATTCGGATGGCGTCAGGAGTGTTTTGTATTTTATCGCGCCGGATAGCGGCGCCGGCATAGAGCTACTCGTCAGACCGGTGAAAGGTAAGGGTGTTGATATCCAGGCCGGCCGGCAGAAGTTCCTCGAAGACCAAAGACTTCATTTTCCGGAAGGAAAATTTCTTCTTTCGGATGACCGCCTGTGCGGATATGACGCTTCCAGGATAGAGATAGAGATCCCTGGCGGCGTTAAGCAGGAGCTCTACCTGTTTGACGCGGATGGAATGCTGTTCAACCTGAACTATTCCGCCTCTGATAGTATAAACTTCGATAAATACAAGGAAGCGGCCATGGCGTCTTTCAGGTCTATTGAGGTTTCCGGCAGGAGGTAGCAAATGAAGACTGTCCTTGACTTATTATAGGACATATGGTATATTTTATTAAAGTCTAGGTATAGGATAAATGTCCTATTGACAAATGCAGGTTAAATTCGATGAAAAGGATAGAAATTACAGATAAAGATAAGCTAGTCCGGCTGATTAAGGAAGCGGGTGTTTCGCGGTCCGAGATCGCACGGCTTTTGGAGGTAAGCTACAAGACGGTCTACAGATGGATCGATAAGGGCGTTCGGCCTCATCCGGCACAGTCGCGCCACCTGGACGAACTTTTCAAGGAGCATGTCGACCTTTCAGGTTTTGTGGAGAGACTTAAGAAAAGCCTGAGCGACCCGATAAAAAAGCTTAAAGACGACCGGAAAGTCCGTGAAAGATTTTTTCTCGAGATGACCTATAATTCCAACGCCATTGAGGGCAGCCGCATGACGATGAAAGAGACCGAAATGGCGATAAACGGTAAGAAAGTCAGGGGCAAGGAGTTTTTTGAGGTCCTGGAGGCCGTGAACCACGATAACGCCCTGAAGTATCTGCTCGAGACCATAAAGCCGGGCTTTAAGATCGATGAGGCGTATATATTAAAGCTCCATTCGATCATTCTGTATAATTTTAATAATAAGCTTCCCGGAAAGTACAGGACAGGCCACGTCAACGTCACGAACACGGAATTAATAGTGCCGGCGGCGCAGGCCGTACCCGTCAAGATGCGTTCTTTTTTTGGGCGGGTTAACAGTTACGGCAACGACGCCATAAAGAAGATCGCGCACGACCATTACGAATTTGAAGGGATACATCCTTTCTTTGACGGCAACGGCAGGGTGGGAAGGCTGATAATACTGGCCCAGGCCCTTTCAAAGGGGTATCCGCCCATGCTTATCCAGGTCGAAGACAGGCATAAATATTATACCGCTCTCGCTAAGGGCGACATGGGCGAGTTCAGGAATATGGTCCAGGTTGTATGCGACGGTATGATAAAAGGATATAACCTGTTAACGGGAAATGGCGAAAAATCCGGAGGTTGAATATGGTAAAGAACGTTTATCTGGGCGAAGAGATAGTGATAAATACGACGAACAAGATAGGCCTGCTGGCGGACATATCGATGATGCTGGCAAATAACGGGATCAATGTCGATGCGGTCGTAGGATACGAGGCCGGGAAGTCGGCTAAACTCATGCTCGTAACCAACGCTAACATACGTATTTTAAACGACCTGAGGAAAAAGAGATACAAGTTGGTCAAAGAGACGGAGGTCGTTATCGTTGACCTCGAGAACAAGCCGGGCGCGTTGAAAGTGGTGACTACCGAGCTACGCAAGAACAAGATCGATATTAAATATTTATACGTAACGGCCTGTTCTTGCGGCGGCTCTTCGCGCATGGTAGTCTCGACGGACGATAATGAGACGGCTATAGCGTTACTGTCAAAGTTCATGAAATAAGGTGCGAAAGTGATTATGTCAGGGAAAATATCGGCAGTCATTGCAGTGATGTCGGGCGTCGCCTTATTCTGCGCGGCGGGTTCCGGGGCGGACACCGTCTATTTCAATAGCGGCGGCACTATAGAAGGCGTAATAAAGACGGAGAGCGCAGATTCTGTGGAGGTCGATGTCGGTTTCGGCACCATCACGTGTAATAAAGACCAGATAAAAGAGATATACCGTTCGACGGCTGAGGAGCTTTTCGCGCTGCGCGAGAAGTGGGAGAATAAGAAGAAGGAACTTGAAGCGCAGGAAGAGGAGTTTTTCAGGGAACGCGAGAGACGCTTCACTGACTATGAAAAGCAGATCGAGGAGGAGCAGCAGAGGAAAACGGCCTCGGAGTCCGGAAAGAAAGAGATCAAGGTCAAGAGAGACGAGGGATCGCACGGCATAATCGTCGATGCGCTGTTGAATGATAGTATAAACGTCAGCCTTGTGCTGGATACCGGCGCGTCCCTTGTTGTGCTGTCGAAGAAGATAGGCGAGGAGTTGGGGGTAGACCTGGCGGATACGACCAAAGATATGGCCAAATTACATGTGGCCGACAATCGCGCCATAGACGCAAAGCTGTTCATGTTGAAGAGCGTGCGGGTCCAGGAAGCGGAGGTCAATGACGTGATGGCCGCGATCATCGTAGATGATATAGGCGGCATAGGATCCAAAGATGGGTTGTTGGGGATGTCGTTCCTGGGGCGTTTCAATCTTAAGATAGACCTGGCCAACATGAAGATGACCTTGGAGAGCATAAATAAACAGCATGGAAAAGACTAAAGATATGAATCCGGGTGAATTGGCAAAGGCGTATAATCCTTATGAAGTAGAGGATAGGCTGTATAAGTCATGGGAAGATCAGGGTTATTTTCACGCGACTCCGAAATCCGGGAAGAAGCCGTATTCTATTGTGATACCTCCTCCGAATATCACGGGAATTCTCCATATGGGCCATGCCCTTAACGATACCATCCAGGATATATTGATACGATTTAAAAGGATGCAGGGCTTTGAGGCGGAATGGATGCCCGGGACTGACCACGCGGGCATCGCGACCCAGAATGTCGTCGAGAGGAAGCTCGCGAAGGAAGGGGTCAAGAGGCACGATCTCGGCAGGGAAAAGTTCGTGGAGGAGGTATGGAAGTGGAGAGAGGAATACGGCTCTACGATAATCAGGCAGCTTAAGAAGCTCGGCTGTTCATGCGACTGGGAACGGACGCGCTTTACGATGGATAAAGGCCTCTCGTACGCTGTCCTGGAGGTATTCACGCGTCTTTACGCAAAAGGGCTCATCTATAAAGGGAATTATATAATCAACTGGTGCCCGAGGTGCCAGACGGCATTATCCGATGAAGAGTCGCAGCATAGAGACGTAGACGGCATGCTCTATTATATAAAGTACCCGATAAAAGGCGGATCAGGCAAAAAAGGAGAGGACCATGTTATCGTTGCGACGACAAGACCTGAGACGATGTTGGGCGACGTCGCGATCGCGGTGAATCCCAAGGATAAGAGATATAAGGACCTGGAGGGTAGGACGATAATGCTTCCTCTTCTGGACAGAGAACTGAAGATAATATTCGACCCGCTTGTCGACCTGAAGTTCGGCACAGGCGCGCTGAAGGTCACGCCTGCCCATGATCCTGTGGACTTCGAACTTGGGAAGAAACACGGACTGGAACAGATAAATGTGATGAACGACAACGCGACCATAAACGCGACCGGCGGCGAATATGAGAATATGGACAGGTTCGAGGCGAGAGAAGCGATCATTGAGGACCTGAAAGAGCGGGGGCTATTCGTAAAATCGGAGGCGCACAGGCATGCGGTGGGCCACTGTTACCGGTGCCATACTATGGTAGAGCCGAGGCTTTCTCCCCAATGGTTCGTCAAGATGAAACCTCTGGCAGAACCGGCTATAGAGGCAGTCAAAAAGGGGAAGATAAAATTTTACCCCGCAAGATGGACTAAGGTATATCTGGATTGGATGGAGAATATAAGGGATTGGTGTATCTCGAGGCAGATATGGTGGGGGCACCGCATACCTGTCTATTACTGTAATGGTTGTATGCGGAATGACCAAATTCCAAATCCCAAATTCCAAACAAATTCCAAATCTCAAACTATAAATTCAAAACAAAGAGGGATAATAGTATCTAAAGTGAAGCCGGAGAAATGCCCTGAATGCGGATCGACTGAAATAGAGCAGGATCCTGATGTGCTCGATACATGGTTCTCTTCGTGGCTTTGGCCGTTTTCGACGTTCGGCTGGCCCGGGGAGACGCCGGATCTGAAATATTTTTATCCGACAAATTCCCTTGTTACGGCGCAGGAGATCATCTTCTTCTGGGTGGCGCGCATGATAATGGCCGGTTATGAATTCATGGGCGATATCCCGTTCAAGAACGTATATATACACGGAACGGTGAGGGATATAACAGGAACGAAGATGTCGAAATCGCTCGGCAATGTCATAGACCCGCTCGATATGATCGCAAAGTACGGGACTGACGCGCTCCGTTTCAGCATAATATCGATAACCGCCCAGGGGCAGGACGTATTCCTTTCCGAAGGCAAATTCGAGCTCGGCCGGAACTTCGCGAACAAGATATGGAACGCTTCCAGGTTCATTCTCATGAACCTGAAGGCCGGTGAGGTGGATGCGGACTTATGCGTATTCTTCAAAGCGGCCAGGTTATCGCTTTCCGAGAGATGGATACTGTCGCGTTTCTATTCCACATTAGGCTATGTCGGGGAATGCCTTGACGCATACAGGTTCAATGAGGCGGCGAATTCCATATATGAGTTCATGTGGCACGAGTTCTGTGACTGGTATATAGAGATAGCGAAATCGACCATAGACCAGAAGACGTCGCAAATGATGTTGTATAAGATCCTCGAGAAGTCCCTTAGGATGCTCCATCCGTTCATGCCTTTTGTGACGGAAGAGATATGGCAGAAATTGCCGAGGGGCAAAGATACGCAAGGCGCATCCATAATGGTCCAGCCCTGGCCGCATGTCCAGAAAGAGATGATATCGAAAGAGGCCGAGGACGGCATGAAGAAACTTATCGGACTGATCACCTCGATAAGGAACATGAGGTCGGTCTGGAACATTGAGCCCAGGTTTGAGATATCGGTCATGATGAACGTGCACGGCAAGCGCGATGAGGCGCTCCTTACAGAGAACGCGGATATGATAAAACGTCTTTCCAGGGCGGCGGACCTTAAGATAGGCAAGCTGTCGAAGCCGAAGAACGCGGCAGTCAGCGTCGTGGGCGAGATAGAGGTGTATCTGCCATTGGAAAGCGTCATAGATTTCGAAAAAGAGAAGGGAAGGCTGAAGAAAGAAGGGACGAGGATCACAGGCGAGATCGAAGCGATCGGCAAAAGGCTCAAAGACAGGAACTTTACGTCCAAGGCCCCGAAAGAGGTAGTTGACAAGCAGAGAGAACGGCGCTCGGAACTCGAAATACAATTGAAGAAGATAAAAGATAACGTGAAGGAATTAAAATAAGGAGGTTGTTCTATGAAATATGTGCTGTTGGTCTTGTTCGCTATTTTCGGACTGTGCGCGGTTCCGGATTGTTCTGCGGAAGAGGGCGGCGATAAAACTGTCGCGGAAGAGAAGACGTCCTCCGAGAGCGAGTCCGAGGAGAACATGAAGCCTATAGATCTGGGTGACGAGGGGGAAAGAAGGGCTGATGAAGGCGGCTGCGGGGTCGATAACCCTCAGATGATGCCGCCCGGAGACGACGTAGATGAGAATACGGGCGCGCCGAATATCGTCGAGAGCGATACAACGGGCGAGATAGAATAAAAGGATAAGCATCGATCTATGAAACTCGATAAATACAGGGTATTGCCGATAATCAAGGCCGCGTTGAAAGAGGACATAGGTAAGGGTGATATAACTACTAACGTCCTCATAGATAAGATCACAAGCCGAAATGCCGTTATAGTGGCCAGGGAGGACTGCGTCGTCTGCGGGCTGGAGATATGCGAATGGCTTATGTCCCAGATGGATTACAGCGTCAGGTTCAAACCTAACTGCAGGGACGGCGTGTTTGTCGGGGGAGGCAAGGAGGCAGCGTTCTTAGAAGGGCGCCTTGATTCGATACTGAGGGCTGAGCGAACGATGCTTAATTTTCTTTCTTTCTTAAGCGGCGTCGCGACCAGGACGAGACAATTCGTCGAAAAGGCCAAGCCGTACGGCGTTAAGGTAATGGATACGCGCAAGACGCTGCCGCTTCTCAGGTATCTGGAAAAATACGCGGTCTTTACCGGCGGCGGAACGAACCACAGGATGGGCCTGTATGACCAGGTATTGATAAAGGATAACCATATCGAAGCTCAGGGCGCGGGAAAGCGGCTTAAGACATTAGTAGAGCGCGCGAGGAAGGGTAATTTAAAAGGTACGGTCGTAGAGATAGAGGTTGCGAGCATAGAGCAATTTAATGACGCCCTGGAAGGCAAGCCCGATATAATCATGCTCGACAATATGGGGGTAAGGGAAGTGAAGGCCTGCGTAGAGATAAAGAGGCTGGCGAAAGTGAAGCCTTACCTCGAAGCATCGGGCGGGATTACGCTGGAGAACATAGAGGATTATGCCAAGACGAAAGTGGACATGATCTCGGTCGGTTCGCTTACCAATTCTGTCAAAGCGATCGATATGGCGTTAGATATTGTGTAATGTGTAAAGTGTAATGTGTAATGATAGTGGAATGTAACTATGTGTAATGGAAAATTCTCTTCCTTTACACAATAATCCATTACACCCGCATTACACCTGCCTGCCGGCAGGCAGGCATTACACAATTAACATTACACAAAGTGGTGTTATTAATGGCAAAATTTAGGCTTGTATCAAGTTTTAAGCCCGAGGGCGACCAGCCGCAGGCGATAGATAAACTTACCGGCGCGCTGAATAAGGGGGAACGCTTCCAGACGCTTCTCGGGGTCACCGGATCCGGGAAAACATTTACCATGGCCAACGTCATAGCCAATATAGGCCGCCCGACCCTGGTGATATCCCACAACAAGACGCTTGCGGCCCAGCTCTACGGTGAATTCAAGGAGTTCTTTCCCGAAAATGCCGTGGAGTATTTTGTCAGCTATTACGATTATTACCAGCCCGAAGCTTATATCCCGCATACGGACATTTACATAGAAAAAGATTCTTCGATCAATGAGGACATCGACAGGCTGAGGCTGTCGGCCACGAGCTCTCTCATGTCGCGTGAAGACTGCATTATTGTAGCGAGCGTATCCTGCATATACGGCCTCGGCTCGCCGGAGGAATACGGCCAGATGCTCGTATTCCTGCAGGAAGGCGAAGAACTTTCGCGCGACCAGATACTTAAGAAGCTCGTATCGATTCATTATGGCAGGAACGATTACGACCTCAAGAGGTCGACGTTCAGGGCGAGAGGCGATACGGTCGAGGTCTTCCCGGCTTACATGAATACGGCCTACAGGATCGAACAGTCCGCAGATAAGATAGACCATATTTATGAGATAAATCCACTTACAGGCAATGTCATTACAAGTGTGCGCAAAATAGGTATTTACCCGGCCAAGCATTTTGTGACTACTCCCGACAGGATAGAGAAGGCTATAGTCTCAATAGAGACAGAACTCGAAGGGCGCCTGAAAGAGCTGCGCGACCAGAACAAACTCCTGGAGGCGCAGAGGCTCGAATCGAGGACGAATTATGATATCGAGATGATGAGGGAGATAGGTTATTGCAGCGGGATAGAAAACTATTCAAGGCACCTGTCCGGGAGGAGCGCCGGGCACAGGCCTTATTGTCTTCTCGATTACTTTCCGAAAGACCTGCTCATCTTCATAGACGAATCGCATGTCACCATTCCGCAGGTCAGGGGAATGTATAACGGCGATAGGGCGAGGAAGGAGACGCTGGTTGAATACGGTTTCAGGCTGCCGTCCGCTCTCGACAACAGGCCGCTCAAATTTGAGGAGTTCGAGAAGTTCATAAGCCGCGCTATATTCGTTTCCGCAACGCCCGACGATTATGAGCTGGGGTTATCGGGGAAGAACGTTGTCGAACAGATCATAAGACCTACGGGCCTCATCGATCCTCCTATAGAGGTAAGGCCCACAAAGAACCAGGTGGATGACCTTATGAAAGAGATCAGGGATAGGGCAAAGAAGAAAGAGCGTATTCTTGTCACGACCCTGACCAAACGGCTGGCTGAAGAGCTCACGAGATATTTAAGCGACTTTAAGTTAAGGGTAAAGTATCTGCATTCCGACATAGACGCGATCGAGAGGGTGGAGATATTAAGAGACCTGAGGATGAATAAATTCGATTGTCTTGTCGGGATAAATCTTCTCAGGGAAGGGTTGGACCTGCCCGAGGTGTCCTTAGTAGCCATACTGGATGCGGACAAGGAAGGTTTCCTGCGCAGCGGCACGAGCCTTATACAAGTAGCCGGCCGCGCGGCAAGGCATATCAATGGCCGTGTGATAATGTATGCCGATACGGTCACGAAGTCGATGAAGAAGGCGATCGGTGAGTCTGACAGGCGGCGCAAGATACAGATGGAGTTTAACAAAGAGAACAACATAACGCCGCGTTCCATAGACAAAGCCGTAAGGGAAGGTATAGAATCGTATAAGAAGGCGCGGGAAGTGATCGCCGCCGTTGTAGAGGAGACACCGGAAGAGTATGACGTCCTTGCTCTGATAGGCGAACTCCAACATGATATGGAGGTGGCCGCGAGGAACCTGCATTTCGAGCGCGCGGCGGTTCTGCGGGACCAGATAAAGGAATTAAAAGATAAATATAGATTGGGACACGGATGATGCTGGACGAGAAGATACTGAATGTATTGCGCAATAATACCCAGACGCATGTTTCCAGCGACGAGCTTTGCAAGCTTGCGGATATCTCCAGGGCGGCTATCTGGAAACACATAGAAAAACTCAGGGATGAAGGGTATGATATAGAGGCTTCCCCGCATCTGGGATATCGCCTCATAAGCGTTCCCGACAGGCTTATTCCCGGCGAGATAAAATGGAAATTGAATACGAAAATCCTCGGCAAAGAGGTCATATCCTACAATAAGGTCGATTCGACGAACGATATCGCGTATGAGCTGGCTGAAAAAGGGATGAAGGAAGGGTGCGTGATACTGGCGGAGGAGCAAGCGAAGGGCAAGGGCAGGCACGGCAGGAACTGGGCGTCCCCGCCGCGCGGCGGTGTATATCTGTCGTGCATATTGCGGCCGGTTATGGCTCCTAACGAGATACCCAGAATAACGCTTCTCGCGGCAGTGGCCGTCGCAAGAGCGGTCAGAGAGGTGACCGGCCTTGCCGCGATGATAAAATGGCCGAATGACATAATGGTGAACGGCAGGAAGGTATGCGGGATACTTACGGAGATGAAAGCGGAACAGGATAAGGTGGATTTTCTTGTTTTGGGGATAGGCATAAATGTGAACACGCCGGATCGCTCTCTTCCCAAAGGCGCTTCCAGCCTTAAGGCGGAATTGCGCCGGGAAGGCAGGAGGCCGGGTGACCTGGCCAGGCTGGAGATAGCAAAGGCGATACTGGAATATCTGGAAAGAGATTACGCGGTCCTGAAGAGAGAAGGTTTTAAGGCGATAATAGAGGAATGGAAACGCCTGTCATCGATGCTTGGAGTAAGGGTTAAAGTGGTCCTGCAGAACAGGACCTTCGAAGGTCTTACCCATGATATAGATGAGAACGGCTCCCTCATCGTCAGGCTCGATTCCGGGGTTTTTGAAAGGGTCTCTTCCGGGGACGTGACATTAATAAGGTAAATTGAACGCTGGATCATGAAGAATATATTAACGATCGATATAGGGAATACGAATATTACGGCGGGGCTGTTTTGCTGCAAGCACCTATCCGAAAAGTGCAAGATCCCGACAGCCGCATACTCTTCATACGACAGGCTCTTTAAACAATTTTTCGGGTCGTGCGGCGTAACGGCGCACGAAGTGACCGAGGTGATAATATCGAGTGTAGTTCCGCTCGCTCTGTCGCGGCTTGTCTACTATCTAAATAAGACTCCCGGCCGAATTATACGGATAACGGGAAAAGACGTAGATGTTCCTATAAAGAATTTATACAAGGTAAAGAGCGAGGTGGGCCAGGACAGGCTGGTCAACGCTTTTGCGGCAAACAAGTTATACGGCGCCCCGTGCGTTATAGTGGACTTCGGCACAGCGATAACATTCGATATCGTATCCGGAAAAGGCGAGTATCTGGGAGGGCTTATATTGCCCGGCATAAAGATGTCTCTAAAGAGCCTGTATGATAGAACGGCCCTCCTTCCGAAGGTAGAACTTAAGGCTGTCTCCAATATAATAGGTAAGGATACGATCAATAGCATGCGCGGCGGTATACTTTTCGGGTTTGGGGCGATGTGCGACGGCCTTGTCTCGCAATACCGGAAGATATTGGGTAAAGGCGCAAAGGTCATAGCGACCGGAGGCAACGCCGGGCTCGTAAAAAGATACGCTAAATCTATAAACATCGTGGACGAGGACCTTACGCTAAGAGGGCTGTTTTTGATATATAAAAGCCTGGCCAGGTGCGCATGAACGGGCGTATCGGCCTGACTATTATATCGATATTGATCACCGGTGCGTTCAGTGTAAATACTGCGGGCGGGCAGGAAGATGGCCCGCATGCGCCTGACAAAGGGGCTTATAATGAAGAATACGTGCCGGTTGGAGACTATGAGGTTCCTGTCCTTATAAACAGGTCGACTGGCAAGGTTGAGTATTATTGGCATGACACAGACAAGCGGTGGGTTGAGGCCCGGGAATTCAAAGGGGATCTCCAGCGTATATACACCGACAGGAAAAAAATACGTCAGGATCGGAAACTCGCTGAGATGCAGCAGGAACTTGACAGACTGCATGATGAATCATGGTCAGACAGGCAGTGGCACTGAAATTTCCGCAGCCGTTCCATCGATTAAACCTAAGCCTAGTTATGTGAGCACTGTCCCGTCTCTAGTATTACTCTAGGCGGGACAATGTGCTCATCATAACTTCGGCTTAGGTTTTTATCTGCCTTTCCCAGTAAAATTTTCCAGCTCGTTCGCCAAAGTAAAATATTTTGTGCCACGAGGCAGCTACCGGCAGGTTGCTCTTGAGGCGTTAAATTTTGCCAAGATAATAACTACTACCCAAGATAATAGGCGCCATAGTTACCATAAGGGCAACAACGACACATTTAATCATCTCTTACATAAACACTCTTGATGGCAAAATTAGCCGAAGGAGCACCTGCCGGTAAAGCTGCTAAAAATCAACAGACACAAAATATTTTATATAAAAGAATTTTTACTTTTCTGTTGACAAAATCCGCCGATTTTGTATAATACACGTTGTTAGCACTCTATTGGAGTGAGTGCTAAATAGAGTTGTGGGTAAAAATTTTATCAAAATTTTCAGAGGAGGTGTGAGTATGAAGATTCAGCCGTTGGCGGACAGGATCGTTGTAAAGGTCTTAGAAGCCAAAGATGTGACGAAGGGTGGGATAGTCCTTCCGGATACGGCCAAGGAGAAGCCGCAGGAAGCGGAAGTGATGTTTGTGGGAAAAGGGAAGGTCTCCGATGAAGGCAAGACTATACCGCCTGAAGTGAAGGTGGGCGACAAGGTCCTATTCGGGAAATACACCGGGACCGAGATAACAATCGACAGCAAGGAATACCTGATCCTTAAAGAGGACGATATTCTGGCTATTGTTAAGTGATTAAGTTATTAAGCGATTAAGTAAAAAGAAACCCAATTGCTTAATAACTAAAGTCAGACGACTTTGGGTAATCGCTTAATCGCAAAGCGTAAAAAAGGAGATTAAAAATGGCGAAACAATTGTTATACAGCGAGGAAGCGCGCAGGGCGATCCTGAGAGGCGTTGAGCAGCTGGCAAAGGCGGTCAAGGTCACTCTTGGCCCTAAGGGAAGGAACGTAGTTCTGGACAAGAAGTTCGGCGCGCCGACTATAACGAAAGACGGCGTGACGGTAGCGAAAGAGATCGAATTGAAGGATCCGTATGAGAATATGGGCGCGGAGCTGGTAAAAGAGGTAGCTTCAAAGACCTCTGACAATGCCGGCGACGGAACGACCACGGCGACAGTCCTGGCCGAGTCGATATTCAGGGAAGGCATGAAGAACGTCACTGCCGGCGCGAACCCGATGGCGCTGAAACGCGGCATCGAGAAGGCTGTCGAGCGGGTTGTTGAGGACCTGAAGAAGCTCGCCAAGCCGGTCAATCCGAAAGACAAGAAAGAGATACTGCAGGTCGCATCGATCGCGGCGAATAACGACCAGGATATAGGCAACCAGATCGCCGAGGCGATGACAAAAGTCGGCAAAGACGGCGTAATCACGGTAGAAGAAGGTAAGGCATCAAAGACAGAGTTGGAACTGGTCGAGGGTATGGAATTCGATCAGGGATATCTCTCTCCTTATTTTGTGACCGACGCGGAAAAAATGGAATGTTCCCTTGACGATCCTTATATATTGATCCACGAGAAGAAGATATCGAGTATGAAAGATATCCTTCCTCTATTGGAAAAGGTGGCGAGAGCCGGAAAGCCGCTTCTGATAATATCGGAAGAGACTGAAGGAGAAGTCCTCGCGACGCTCGTCGTGAATAAGATCCGCGGCACTTTGCAGACGGCGGCCGTAAAAGCCCCCGGATACGGCGACAGGAGAAAAGCGATGCTCGAAGATATCGCGATACTCACCGGTGGTAAGGCGATTACCGAAGACCTCGGAATAAAGCTCGAGAACGTGAAGATAGAAGACCTCGGCCGGGCAAAAAGGGTCAGGATCGATAAGGACAACACAACTATAGTGGAAGGTTCCGGTAAGTCTGCGGACCTGCAGGCCCGTATCGCGCAGATACGCAAACAGATCGAGGACACCGATTCCGATTACGACAAAGAGAAGCTACAGGAGAGGCTCGCAAAGCTTGCCGGCGGAGTGGCCGTGATAAATGTCGGAGCGGCGACCGAGACCGAGATGAAAGAGAAGAAGGCGAGAGTGGAAGATGCTCTTCATGCGACGAGAGCCGCTGTCGAAGAGGGTATAGTCCCGGGCGGCGGCGTAGCGCTATTGCGTTGTGTCGATGGCCTCGCGAAGCTCAAACTGTCGGGTGACGAGCAGATAGGCGTCGATATTATCAGGAGGGCGCTTGAGGAACCGATCAGGACGATAGCGAATAACGCGGGCCAGGAAGGCTCAGTGGTCGTAAACAAGGTGAAGGATATGAAGACGAACGAGGGTTATGACGCGGATAAGGACGTATACACCGATATGATAGCGGCCGGTGTGATCGATCCTAAGAAGGTTACCCGTTCGGCTCTGCAGAACGCGGCCAGCATAGCTGCGCTCATGATCACGACCGAAACGATAGTCACCGATATTCCCGAAGAAGAGAAGGCGCCGGCGGGAATGCCGGGCGGGATGCCTCCGGGGGGTATGGGAGGGATGTATTAAAAAGCTGTAAGCCATAAGCTGTAAGTTTTAAGTGAGAATGGCCCCGAAGAAGTTCGGGGCCATTCTTATTATACAGCCAATGTTTTAATTGACAAAACGCGATTATTTATATATCATAATATTCTATTATATTAACAATTAGGAGATATTCTATATGGCACAGTTTTATATCGGGGTAGGCAGAAAGGCAAGACGTTGTTACGGATTCGATGAGATCGCTCTCGTTCCCGGAAGGGCAACGATAAATCCTGAAGAGGTAGACGCTTCCTGGAAGATAGACGGGAAGAAGTATGACGTCCCTATCCTTGCTGCCGCTATGGACGGCGTGGTGGATGTAAAGTTCGCTATAGCAATGGGTAAGCTGGGCGGCATAGCCGTTCTCAACCTGGAGGGCGTCCAGACTCGTTATGAAAATCCGAATGAGGTCCTGGATAAGATCGCCCATGCCTCCCCCGAAGAAGCCACGAGACTTGTCCAGGGTATATACGAAGAGCCCATAAAAGAGGATCTCGTATTCAAAAGGATAGCGGAGATAAAAAAGGCCAAGGTGCCGGCCGTAGTAAGTTCTATCCCTCAGCGCGCTGAAGCATTCGGAAAGATAGCCGAGAAAGCAGGAGCGGATATTTTTATCGTGCAGTCCACGGTCACTACGGTAAAGCATATAGCCAGGAAATATAAAGCCCTCGATTTCCATAAGTTCTGCAAGTCCATGAAGATACCGGTGATTATCGGGAACTGCGTGACATACGAAGTTGCGCTTGAATTGATGGATACCGGCGCAAGCGGCCTCCTGGTCGGCATAGGTCCGGGCGCGGCATGCACGACAAGGGGTGTTTTAGGCATAGGTGTTCCACAAGTTACGGCCACAATAGATTGCGCCGCGGCGAGGAACGATTATTACAAGAAGACAAAAAAATATGTGCCGATCATTACGGACGGCGGCATGTCTACGGGCGGCGATATATGTAAGGCCTTCGCGTGCGGCGCTGACGCGGTAATGGTGGGCAGCGCGTTCGCGAGATCTAAAGAAGCTCCGGGCAGGGGTTATCATTGGGGGATGGCGACGCCTCACTCAAACCTTCCGAGGGGCACCAGGATAAGGGTGGGCGTTACAGGCACTCTCGAAGAGATATTGTTCGGCCCGGCCAAGGTTGACGATGGTTCGCAGAACCTTATGGGCGCTTTGCAGACATCTATGGGGAACGTCGGCGCGAAAGACATAAGCCAGATGCAAAAGACAGAGATCATCATTGCGCCGGCCATCCAGACAGAAGGAAAAGTCTTCCAGGCCGCTCAGCGGGTTGGAATGGGGAAGTAATGCGAAAAATATTTTAGTTGTAAGTTGTAAGTCGTAAGCTTTAAGCCGTAAGCTTTAAGCAAAAACTTACAGCTTATGGCTTATAACTTATAGCTTATAAATGACACACTCCGATTTTGTCCATCTTCACGTGCATACCCAATACAGCCTTCTTGACGGCGCATGCCTTCTTGAACCCCTCATGAACAAGGTCAAGGAACACAGGATGCCGGCCTGCGCCATGACAGACCACGGCAACATGTTCGGCGCTATCGAATTCTATGACCTATGCATGAAGAACGGCGTAAAACCGATAATCGGCAGCGAGGTCTATATCGCCCCCGATTCCAGGTTCGAGAAATCGAGCCGCGGCATCAGCGACGCATCTTTTCACCTTGTCCTGCTTGCTAAGAATGAAACGGGATACAGAAATCTCATGAAGCTCGTCTCAATAGGATTCCTTGAGGGATTCTATTACCGGCCGAGGATCGACAAAGAGGTGCTTGCCAAACATAAAGACGGGCTGATATGCCTGTCGGCTTGCCTCAAGGGCGAGATACCCCACCTCATCTATACAAATCAGTTGGACCAGGCGCGGAAGACGATCGATGAATACAAAGATATGTTCGGCAAGGATAATTTTTATCTCGAGATACAGGACAACCTGATCCCGGAACAGGATACCGTCAATGCTGAACTGATAAAGCTATCCAGGGAGACGGGGATAGGACTCGTAGCTACGAACGATGTCCATTATGTAGAAAAGGACCACGCAAAGGCCCACGAAGCGCTCCTCTGCATACAGACCCAGACCACTCTCGACGATCCGAACAGGATGCGCCTCCAGACAGAAGAGTTTTATTTCAAGTCGCGGGATGAGATGGCGAGAAAGTTCGGCGACGCCGCGCCCGAAGCGCTTAAGAATACGGTAGCTATAGCCGAGAAATGCAATCTTGAGCTCGATTTCAAGAAGACGCATCTTCCTAATTATAAGGTACCCGAAGGGAAGACCAAGGAAGGATATCTCAGGGAACTTGTTGACCAGGGTTTGAAGAAGCGTTATCCCGATGACGACAAGACGGTCCTCGACCGCGTCCAGCATGAGTTGAAGATAATAGAGAAGCTCGGTTATACAAGCTATTTCCTGATAGCGTGGGACTTTGTCCACTACGCCAAAGAGAACCATATCCCCGTGGGTCCCGGCCGCGGAAGCGCGGCGGGAAGCGTCGTCAGCTACGCCCTGGGTATAACCAGCATAGATCCTCTCAGGTATGATCTTCTTTTCGAAAGGTTCCTGAACCCCGAAAGAGTAAGTATGCCCGATATCGACATAGATTTCTGCTACGAGAGGCGGAATGAAGTCATAGATTACGTCGTTAAAAAATATTCCAAGGACAATGTCGCGCAGATAATAACGTTCGGAACTATGATGGCTAAGGCCGTGGTGAGAGATACCGGGCGCGCCATGGGAATGCCCTATGCGGATGTGGACAAGATAGCCAAGCTCATCCCTAATGACCTAAACATGACCCTTACCCACGCCCTGGAGCAGGAGCCGGAACTCCGCAATCTTTATAAAATGGATTCGAAGATAGCGCAGCTAATAGAGACTTCACTAGTCCTTGAGGGGCTCACAAGACATGCCTCGACCCATGCTGCCGGGATCGTTATAAGCGAGGAACCTCTCGTTAACCACGTTCCTTTGTATAAGATACAGGACGGACAGATCACAACAGGCTATTCCATGTCGTCCCTTGAGAAGATAGGCATGCTTAAGATGGACATGCTGGGCCTCAGGACGCTGACGGTAATTAGCGAGGCTAAGAAGATAATCAAGCGCACTAAAGGCATTGATCTCGATCTGGACAACGTCCCCACAGAAGACAAAAAGACCTATAAGTTATTGACCAATGCGGAATCCGTCGGCGTCTTCCAGCTGGAAAGTTCCGGCATGAGGGATCTGCTTAAAAAACTTAAACCCGAAAAGTTCGAAGACCTGATCGCGCTCCTGGCGCTATTCAGGCCCGGCCCCATAGGTTCCGGGATGCTTGACGACTTCATGAAGAGGAAACACGGCGAAGTAAAGATGCGCTATGACCATCAATTGCTGGAACCGATACTGAAAGAGACTTACGGGGTAATACTATTCCAGGAACAGGCCATGAGGATAGCGTCGAGCCTTGCCGGTTTTACCCTGGCTCAGGCCGACAACTTAAGACGCGCTATGGCCAAAAAGACTCCTGAAGTGATGGTCGAGGTCAGGACGCATTTCGTGAACGGCTGTTTAAAGAACAGGATCGACAGGAGGACGGCCGACCGGATATTCGATCAGATAGAATATTTTGCCGGATACGGTTTTAATAAATCGCACAGCGCGGCATATGCCATGATAAGCTACCAGACCTCGTACCTGAAGGCGAACTATCCGGGTGAATTCATGACAGCGCTTCTCACAAGTGAAAAAGACAACCTGGATAAGATAGCTGTCTATATAAGCGAATCTCAAAGGATGGGGCTTAAGATACTTCCGCCGGATGTGAACGAGAGTTACGCAAATTTTACATTAATCGGGGACTCTATACGGTTCGGTCTGCTCGCGGTAAAAAATGTCGGGCAGGGGGCGATAGAGTCCATTATAGGCGTAAGGGATAAGGGCGGCAAGTTCAAATCCATTTACGAGTTTACGGAAAGAGTGGACCTGAGGCTCGTTAACAGGAAAGTCATCGAGAGCCTGATAAAATGCGGCGCGCTCGATTCGCTCGGCCTTTACCGTTCGCAGCTATCCGCTATGATCGACAAGGCGCTTGAGGTCGCCGGCGGCATACAGAAAGACAGGTCGAATGGCCAGCTCTCTTTCTTCGATAAGTTCGAGGATGAGGAGAACTTCAAAAAGACATATCAGGAGATACCGAACATACCCGAGTGGCCGGAGAACCAGTTGCTCGCGTACGAAAAAGAGATGCTGGGATTTTATGTGACGAACCATCCGTTGGCGCGCTTTGAAAAAATACTGCGCACTTATTCGACATGCGCGACGACAGAGCTCAGGGGACGCAGGGATGGGGATGAGGTGCTGGTCGGCGGGATAATAAGCAAGGTGAAATTTACGGTTACGAGGAAGACCAGCGAAAAGATGGCTATCGTGACCCTGGAAGACCTGGATGGTGACGTAGAGGTTCTTGTCTTCCCGAGCACTTTCTCGAAAGCGGCCAATCTCGTCAAGCAGGACGCCATAGTATTTGTGAAAGGGCGGCTTAACCTGCGCGAGGACGAACCCAAGATAGTCTCGAACGAGATATCGGCTCTGGAATCGGTCAAGATGAGATATACGAAGACGGTCGTTATAGATCTGGTTACGCCCGGGCTCGAGACGACCACGCTCGATAAATTAAAAAGGGTGCTTTCAAGATATCCCGGGAAGGTTCCGGTGTATCTGAATTTTAAAAAACCGGACGGCAAAAGGACGCTTGTGTCGATAAACAGGACGCTCTCCGTAGAGCCGCATGAAGGGCTTGTGAGGGATATAGAGAAGGTCTTCGGCAGGGATGCGGTGAGCTTCAGGACATAAACAGGATCTAATATAATCTTGACTTCGTTACCCGGCAATGATACCATAACCCATTGCAGGTTAAAATGTTATACATTCTTGGGCAGGGCTTATGATAGACAAAAAGACGGAATGCGACATAAAGACCGTAAAGAGTTTTCTGGAGTTCTGGACAAAATTCCACTCCATCTACTCCGGCACAATAGCCAGGGAGAGGATAGCAAAAGACGACGAGGAGACATTTCTCCAGACAAAGGCTATGATAGGGTTGAAGTATGACGAGTTGAAAAGTTCCCTTGAGTTCAAATATGTGCCGCACGGCCGCCTGACGGATCCTGTCAACGATATACTTTCCATGGAAGGAGTCCGTTTCATGGCTGAGAAAAATTTAAAAAAGCTGGAAGATGACTGGAAGGATTCATACATATTTTTAAATAATATACTCGAAAGGCTTAAAAACAAGAAGAGAAGGCTGGAGGACTTTAATCCTGTAGGGGTGTTTTTCAAGAGGGTGCTCGAGAGAAGGTAAGGATGGCGGAATAAAATTACACGGAGGAAGCCGAACATGACAAAGAAAGATATAGTCCTGAAGATCGCCGAAGAGACGGCCTTGAAACAGGTGGATGTCAAGCAGGTCGTGCAGAAGACGCTCGACCATGTCATACAAGCCCTGGCAGCGGGCAAGACAGTAGAGTTGCGTAACTTTGGCGTCTTCAAGGTAAAGAGCCGTAAGCCGAAGATGGCGAGAAATCCCAGGACGGGAGCCGCTGTCTCCGTTCCCGAGAGAAAAGTGGTCTCATTCAAGTCCGGTATGATAATGAAGAAGAAAGTCAAATGAACGAGGCGCCGATGGCGTACAAGGCTGTAAAGGGCATGGAGGATATCCTTCCTCAGGATATCGGGATCTGGCAGGAGTTGGAGCGCATAGCCCGTATAGAACTCGAAAGCCACGGGTTCAGGGAGATAAGGACCCCGATCCTGGAGGAGACCACTGTTTTTACGCGGAGTATAGGCGAGACCACAGATATAGTAAAGAAAGAGATGTTCACCTTTGAGGATAGAAAGCTCAGGTCACTCAGCTTGAGGCCCGAAGGAACCGCTCCTATAGTCAGGGCTTATATCGAACACTCGCTCGACGCTAACCTGCCGGAAGGCAGGCTCTATTATATCGGACCGATGTTCAGGAGCGAGAGGCCGCAAAAAGGGCGCTCGCGCCAGTTCCACCAGATAGGCGTCGAGATGATAGGGTCAGTGTCGCCGTTTGCCGATTCAGAAGTCATAATGCAGCTGGACAAGATGCTCAGGAAATTCGACCTGGAAGGTTTTGTCATAAAGCTGAACAGCCTTGGATGTAAAAAAGACAAATCCGCGTATTCGGAAAAATTGGCCTCTTATTTGAAGGGCGAAAAAGCGCGGTTATGCGCGGATTGCAAGGAGAGGGCCCAGAATAATGTCCTGAGGATCCTGGACTGCAAACAGGAGTCCTGCATAGAAGTATTGGGGGGCGCGCCGGACATAACGGCCAGTTTATGCGATACGTGCAGGGCGCATTTCGATACCGTAAAGAAGAGCCTAAGGTCGCTTAATGTAGATTTTAAAGAGGCGAAGAACCTCGTCAGAGGGCTTGATTATTATACAGGCACTGTGTTCGAAATAACTCATCACGGTTTAGGCGCCCAGGATGCCCTGGCAGCCGGAGGCAGGTACGATAACCTCGTAAAAGAGATGGGCGGCCCGGACGCGCCCGCCGTCGGGTACGCAATCGGGATGGAGCGTCTGATAATGGCGCTGGGTAATAAAAAAGAGATAAGTTCGAAAAACAGCGTTGTTTATGTAGCTACGCTTGGAAGCGACGCTAAGATAGAGGGTCTCAGGTTGTCGGAAGAGATAAGAGACGCGCTGAACGGCCGCGACAAGATGAATGTGATAGTGCTCGTCGATTCTAAGGAGTCTTCATTGAAATCGCAGATGAGAGCGGCTGATAAGAACAACGCGCGCTTTGTATTGATAATGGGTGATGACGAGTTGAAGCAGGGCAAGGTGACAATGAGAGATATGAACAGCAAAGAGCAGTCCTCTGTCGAAAGGGGAACTGTCCTTGATGAGATAAGGAAGAGATTATGCTGAGGACACATACTTGCGGTGAACTGACGGATAAGGATGTAGGTAAGACAGTGAAGTTGTGCGGCTGGGTCGGCAGCCGGAGGGATCACGGGAATATCATCTTCATAGATATCAGGGACGGATACGGTATTACCCAGGTCGTCTTCAATCCCCAGCTTGAAGCCGTTGTCCATAAGCAGGCGGAAGGCCTTCGCCCCGAATTCGTATTCAAGGTCGAGGGTGTTGTTGAGAAGAGGCCCGACGGCACTCAGAACAAAAAGATATCTACCGGCCTGGTGGAAGTGCGGGCAAACGCCCTGGAGGTGCTGAATACAGCGGCTACGCCGCCGTTCGAGATAACGGACAATATTGCGGTCACCGAAGAGGCCAGGTTAAAATACAGGTATCTCGACCTGCGCCGGAACGCGATGCAGAAAAGCCTGCGTTTAAGGCATAAAGTCTGCAAGCTTGCCAGGGACTATTTCGATGAGAGGAATTTCGTCGAGGTCGAGACCCCGATCCTCACAAAGTCGACCCCCGAAGGGGCGAGGGATTATCTGGTCCCGTCAAGGGTTAACCAGGGCATGTTCTACGCTCTCCCGCAATCGCCGCAATTATTTAAACAGATATTGATGGTCTCCGCGTTCGACAGGTATTTCCAGATAGCGAAATGTTTCAGGGATGAGGATTTACGGGCCGACAGGCAGCCGGAATTTACCCAATTCGATATCGAGATGTCGTTTGTGACCGAAGATGATATATTCGAGCTCTCCGAAGGGCTAATGAAGAAGATATTCAAAGGCGCCGTAGGCGTGGACCTGAAGACGCCGTTCCCGCGCTTGAAGTACGCCGAGTCGATGTCACGATTCGGATGCGACAAACCGGATACCCGGTTTGGGCTTGAGCTTAAAGAGATAACAGATATAGTGAAGGGATGCAAATTCAAGATATTCCAGGGCGTCCTCGAAAAGAAGGGCAGGATAATCGCGATAAACGCGAAGACTTGCGGGGCGTATTCGCGCAGCCAGGTCGATGAACTGATAGAGTTCGTGAAAGAGTACGGCGCCAAAGGGCTCGCTAATTTCAAGGTCGAAAAAGGCGCTTTAAGTTCGCAGATAGACAAGTTCTTCTCCAAAGAAGAACTATCCGCAATAAAGGATGTATTGGCCGCGGAAGACGGCGATATGATATTCATAGTAGCGGACAAAGAGAGAGTGGCCTATGATTCTATGGCGGCTTTGCGCAAACTTCTCGGTAAAAGGCTTAAGCTCATCGACGAGAAGAGGTTTGACTTCCTGTGGGTGACCGATTTTCCGTTATTTAAATATAACGAAGAGGAGAAGAGGTGGGAGTCGGAGCACCATCCTTTTACTTCCGTCCATCCCGAGGATCTGTCGTTCCTGGAAAAAAGCGAGTCACTGGACAAGGTAAGGTCGCGGTCTTACGATCTGGTCATAAACGGCACTGAGATAGGCTCCGGCAGCATAAGGATACATCAGAAAAATATGCAGGAGCTTATATTTAAGACGATCGGTATCAGCGATGAAGAGGCACGGCTAAGGTTCGGCTTTTTGCTGGACGCTTTCAGGTACGGCGCCCCTCCGCACGGAGGGGTAGCGTTCGGGCTCGACAGGCTCATGACGTTCTTTATCGGATGCGAATCTATCAGGGACGTCATAGCTTTCCCGAAGACGCAGAAAGCTATATGCCCCATGACGAGCGCGCCGTCGTCCGTTGATGATAAACAGTTGAATGAGTTGGGGATAAAAATCAAAAAGCCGTAAGTTATAAGGTGTAAGCTGTAAGCTGTAAGTTTGCGGTAAACTAAGAATTTTTTACTTACAACTTATAACTTAAAACTTACAACTATCATAAGGAGGGTGCATGAGGAATTTAAGTTTATTAGTACTGATTGCATGTGTCGCAATAACTCTTACCGGATGCGAGGCGATGAGCAAGCCTTATATTACGGAGACGCCGAGGGTCGATCAAGTAGTAGATGCCGGGAATAGAGGATATCTGCTAGGCAATCCGCCGCCGGCTAAGGACAGGAGCAACCTGAAACGCCCCTGGATCACTATGGACGTTGATCTCCTGGAGGGAAAAGACGGAAAGGTTGTGCTGGATAGCAAGAAATCGATCATCGAACCCAGAGTCGGGTCAGAAACGGGGAATGACGCCCCGCGCGGATATGTTAAAGAGAGCGCGCCGGTGAGACGGGAGACTATCGCGACGATACGAAGCGAAGTGACGGTGACCGAAGAAGAAGTTAAATAGCCGGTTAAAAATTGCGCGGGATATAATAAATGCGTATGAAAGAGTGAAATAACGGAGCTCAATGCGTCGCAGGGCCAAGGGCCAAGATTTGAGAGTCAAGACAGTTAAAATAGTAAACCTGAACAGGCGGTACGAATTAAATTGTGCCGCGATAAAAAAAATAGTATCGCATGTTTTAAGATATATAAAGAAAATCGGAGCGGCTGAGTTAGAGATTGTTTTCCTGGACAATAGAGCGATAAGTTCGCTGAATAAAAAATATAAGAACCGGCCCCGGCCGACAGACGTATTGAGTTTCAGGATTGAGAGGCTCGAGTTCGGTTATCGCTTGTTTTTCGGCGAGATATTTATATCGGTTGACAGGGCCGCGGAAAATTCCATTGTTTTCGGAACCGATGTTGCGGAAGAAGTAACACTATACGTGATTCACGGCGTCCTTCATCTCTTCGGCTATGATGATGAGACGACGTCCGATAAGGCCAGGATGTCAAGAAAGGAATCCAGCATATTAAAATTTATCCGGAAGAAAGAAGATTTGTCGAAAGTTTTAATGCCGCGGTAGAGGGGTTCATCTACGTGTTGAAGTCGGAACGCAATATGCGTATCCACTTTTTGGCCGCTTTATTTCTTATCCTGCTCGGGGCTTTCCTGAATTTCTCTTATCTCGAAATACTTATCATGTGCATTACCATAACTCTAGTGTTGGCAAGCGAGATGGTCAATACTGCTATAGAGCTTATAGTGGATATGGTAAAGAGCGAATTCCATCCGATGGCGAGGATAATAAAGGATGTAGGGGCGGGCGTTGTCCTGATCACATCCATCAATGCGGTTATTGTCGGGTATATACTTTTTTCCAGGAGAATACCGTTCAACATAGAAGAGGCGATGGCAAAGGTAAGACAATCGCCATGGCATATTACTTTTATATCCCTCATCCTTGTCTTTGGCGTCAGCATTATAGGAAAAATGATATTTCACAGGGGTACGCCTTTAAGGGGCGGAATGCCGTCAGGCCATTCAGCAGTGGCTTTTTCCATTTGGACTGTCATAACATTCCTGACCAATAACTCCATAGTCCTTGTCCTGACGTTCCTTATGGCCTTCCTTATAGCGCGCCACAGGGTCAAAGATGCGGTACATACGGTGTGGGAAGTCTTAGCGGGCGGGATCGTGGGAGTCCTGCTCACAACCCTTGTGTTTCAGTTGTTAAGATAAATCCAATGTCCATCCAAAAATCCGAAGGCATTCTACTGCGCAGCCAGGATCTAAGGGAAACCAGCCTCATACTTACATTCTATACCAGGGATTTCGGAAAGATAAAGGGGATAGTGCGCGGAGTAAGAGGTTCACGCGCGCAATGCGGAGGCGGCAGTTTTGAGATATTCGCTCACGACGAGGTAGTCTTTTACGAGCGTAAGCGCAGTGAGATATTTACCATATCCCAGTGCGATCTGTTGGAATTTTTTAGTCCGGTGCGGGAGTCATTGGAGAGGCTCTCTTACGCCGGCTATATAGTAGAGTTGCTCGATTCCGTTACGTCGGTAGGGGACAAGAATCCTGACGTATTCGCCCTTTTACTGAACAGCCTGAAGCTGCTGTCCGGGGAGTCGAGCGCAAAACGCGTTGCGAGGATCTTCGAGATAAAATTGCTCCATATCCTCGGTTTGATGCCTACGCTGGAGATATGCGCTAACTGCGGACAGAAAGTGATCGCGGACGCAAGGTTCAGTTTTCGCCACGGCGGCCTGATATGCAAGAATTGCTACGACTCTGATAAAGAGGCAAAGCCTTTCCTGCCCGGGACAGCCAGGTTCATCGAATATATAAGAAGTTCTCCGTTTGAGAGGGTGGCGAGGGTAAAGGTCGCCGCGGAGGTCGGTAAGGAACTCGAGTCGATGCTCCGGAAATTCCTCGATTATCACATAGAGCGCCGGCTAAAGAGCCTGGAATTTATCAAGGAGATAGAGAGGGCGTAAAATTTTTCGCTTTGCCCTGGCGCCGATGGGGCTAACCGGCCAGTGGGCCTCGCCTAATTTTGATCTCAAGGGTGCTTTAGTTTTATCCGTGCTATTTCTGTTATCTCGTTCTTATGGTAACTATGGCGCTTAAGTGCTTTGGGTATTAACGAGACGTTATCAAAATTTACGGCTCAACCCACGTGGCCGGTTGCCGTCGTCGCCATAACAGGGCGAAGAAATTTTGCTGAGGGGGCAGATAAAACCTAAGCCGACGTTATGATGAGCACATTGAAAATATTTCACATTCTTTTTCGAGCGAGACCGAAGGCCGAGTC